>OFEK01000938.1_pt1 | contig 23069 bp, 23 predicted proteins | sample 1521131 | NCBI WGS metagenome assembly OFEK01 (sample SAMN05720209, study PRJEB24109) | activated sludge metagenome | isolation source: Anaerobic digester | place: China | collected 2015-12-16
AGGTCGAAATCAAAGGATCACGAATCACCTTCCAGGGCAAGCCGGCAATCATTGCTTCTGAAATCAAGAAGGGAGATGAAATACTGAAACTGCGGGACGAAAACGGCTTTCCCGCCTGGAGTGGTTGGCGACGACGTTAATCTATCAAAATAAGCTTACCCCGATCAGCTGACACCGGCATAAAGCGGATAGTGGTCCTTAACGGGCCGCTCCCGCCGTGCCGGGTGTTGATGATCAATAAAATCAATTAATTAATTATTGACGGAGGGCATATGGCGGAACAACTGAAAGTTGGCTGTGCTCGCCCTACAGGTGGGCCGGTGGGAGAAACGGTTCCAGAACAACTTCCTGAAAAAAATGATGAAAAAAAGGAGGTCCTGAACATGATTCAAGTAGGTAAAAAAGCCCCCGATTTTACAGCGCCGGGATACCTGAAAGGCGAGTTCATAAATGTGAAACTGTCTGACTATCTGGAGAAATGGGTCGTTCTTTGCTTCTATCCGGGTGATTTTACATTTGTCTGAGCAACGGAAATTTCAGCAGTTGCTGAAAAATATAGTGAGTTTCAAAAACTGGGAGTCGAGATTTTGTCCATGAGCATCGACAGCATGTTTGTGCATAAAATGTGGAACGATTATGAAATTTCCAAAATGGTGGAAGGTGGAGTGCCTTTTCCCATGTTGTCTGATGCCGGCGGCAAGGTCGGTAAGGTCTATGGCATTTATGATGAGGATGCCGGAGTAGAAACAAGAGGACGATTTATAATTGATCCGGATGGTATTATTCAGGGATACGAAGTATTAACACCGGCGGTAGGAAGAAATGTAGACGAAAGTCTGCGGGAAATTCAGGCGTTCCAGCTTGTCAGAGAATCGCAGGGAACTCAAGCCACACCATCAGGCTGGCGGCCGGGTAAAATGACGCTCAAACCCGGACCGGAACTGGTTGGTAATGTCTGGAAAGTATGGAAAACTTCTATGGCATTCGATTGAAAATAAAAATCAGTGCAACAAATTATCACGCAAGCGCGCATAGCGTTCCGTGATAATTTGTTGAGGCATACCTTGTGTAAAAATTATCAATATTCTTTTTTGCCTTAAGTATCTGTAGACCGGTATTTGTAGCTGCTCGAAAGTTTCAATCTTCGTCTTGTGGACATATTGGGGATATTGCTCGGGGAACAGGCCGCTATCGAGAAAGGAGGCACAAGGAGATGCAGAGAAACAAAAGAGGAATGGGCTATGTGGGATACTGCATTTGTCCGAAATGCGGGGATAAGGTATTGCGTCAGGCAGGTAAACCATGCAAAGGAGATAATTGTCGGAAGTGCGGCGGCAAGATGGTGAGGGAAGGCTCGTACCATCATCACCTTATCGAGGAAAAGAAAAAAGCGCTCAATTACAACTAAAAATTGCGGCGCTTTTTTTGTGCGGGCAGGGCAGGAATTTGCAGTCTGGCCAGGGTTGTTGCCCCGGTATTTTTGTCACTTGCCGGAAGCGTTTTTGATGAGTTCCAAGGCTCTTGAAAGGCGTCTTCAAAACTTTTTGGCAACTCAAACAGTTGAAGCCGCTATCTTTTGTGTCGTCAGGATTCATAGCAAAAACGCTTCCAATGGCCGCTACGGGGAGACAACAATGAAGGCAACAACTGCTCTTTGGCCGATGCGGTGGCCTGAAGCTTTCCGGGGAGGAGCAAAACAGAGATGAGAAAAATATCAGTTATATTTGTCTTGTTTTTAGTTGGATGTGTCGGCATTCCTTCAAACGTGAAGCCGGTTGATAATTTCCAGTTGGAGAGATATCTGGGGAAGTGGTACGAGATTGCGCGGCTGGATCATTCTTTTGAACGCGGTTTGACCAGGGTATCAGCAATTTACACCTTACGGGACGACGGCAGCGTTCGCGTGTTAAACAGCGGCTATTCGGAAAAAGAAAAAGCATGGAAGAGGGCCGAGGGGAAAGCCTATTTCGTAGAAGGATCAAATGTGGGTTTCCTCAAAGTTTCTTTCTTCGGCCCCTTTTACGGTTCTTATGTCGTCTTCGAACTGGACCACGCCAACTATCAATACTCACTTGTGTGCGGGCCGAACAAATCTTACTTGTGGATCCTGGCCAGAACCCCGGAAATAAGCAGTGAGTTAAAGGATCGCCTCATCGCCAAAGCGGCGGCATCCGGTTTTGATACAAGCAAGTTGATCTTTGTTGAGCACTACTAAGCGATCAACAAAAAATCAGCGGCTGTCACAAAAAGTGTCGCCGCTTACAGGCGGCGTTCCGTGGATAAAACATGAAAAGAGAAATACTAAAAAACGGAATTGGGCTGTATCCGGTCCGATTATCACCATGCAGCAAATTTAAGCACAGAAATCGGTTAGTCGTGATAATTAGCTGGAATGCGTCAATGGGCTGTTTTCTTATCATAGAATGAGAGAAATCACGTTTAAGTCTGGTAATCAATCATATGATAAAAAGATGAGAATGTTAAGAAAATAGACGTGACCCCATTGGCTGCTCCGCGGCGTAAAAATTCTTATAACATTAGCAAAGAAAAGAAAGGATGCTGCATCGTGAAAGCGAAGAAATGTGATATCTTCCGGTTGGTTATTCCTTGTGCCCTAATTGGATTTCTTGCTTCTTGTGTAACAGTTAATATGTATCAGCCACCGATTCAGCGTATCTATGATCGAATTGCAGCTTTGGACCTCTACCCCTTGATGGACGGGGTTTTCAAGGCAGAAGGGTATGAGATAGAGGAAAGAGACTATTCGCGCGGTTACATTCGCACAACGTGGCGTGAATATGATGGTGAAAAGCATGGCCTTGTCCGATGGAGAGAACAAAGAAGATATGCAGCTATCTTCAATATTGACCGGATGAACGGCAGGCAGATGTTGACTTTGCAAGTGGAAGTGCGGGAAAGAGCACCGATTTCCTCGGGGTGGCGAAGCAAGGTCATAGACCCGCCATCAGACTCTGAATATCAAAGAATACTGAGGATCCTTGACGAGGTCGTCAAGAGAAAAGGCGGTGTTGCAGTATGAATCCAGAAAAGCTGCGTGGCTGGCTAGCGCTAATTTTAGTCGGAGGATTTTCTTGTGTTTCTTTTCTTACGGTCATTCTGGTCGTCATTGGTATGCTTCAGTCTAACGATGGCGTAGACATATTGAAGACATTCTCGTCTGTATATTCCGGTTTCGTAGGCTTAGTAATTGGGTATTACTTTGGAAAATCTGATAAGAAGTCTGATACATAAAATGTTAACTTAATTTATGCGGCGGGTCAGTTTCATACTCCGCTGATGTTGTTGTTAAAGCAAAGGTCTCAATGGGGCTATTATCTTAACATGAGACGAAAGAAGTCACGGCTCAGCCGGACGATCAATCAGACAATAAAAAAATAAGAATGTTAAGAAAACAGGCTGGCGCTTCGTTTTACAGGAGAAGTTCCGTGAATAAAATATGAAAAAAGAAACCCTAAAAAACAAAATTGGTAGGTAATTGGAATATTCCGGCCTGTTGCCCAAATCTCTTTGTTCCTTGCCGGAATCGCTTTCGATGAAATCTAAGGCTCACGCAAGGTGCCTTCAAAACTCGTCTTCGACTCAAAAGAAAAGTGCGTAAAAATATGCTTTTCCTCAAAGAATTGGTTTATGAATATTTTGCACAAAGAAGTGGAAAGTTCCGAAACGGACAGTTAATGCCGCCGGGTTAATCAGAGCAGCAGTTAATAATGTAGATGATCTTTTCGCCTCCACACTTGGGGCATTTGATTACATCCCCGTTTTCATCCTCACAATCTACTGTTCCATCTTGGTTCCATACATGCAGACATTTCTGATTTTCGCAGCTATATTGGTGATAGGCGATTTCTTTTTCCGTTGCCATTTCCTTTCCCCCCTTGCCTGGATATAAACGACCACAAAATTATAATTTAGCAATGGTTAAAAATCAAAACATAATATTGAATCTGGAACGTCGACGAAATTGCCTTGCTAAAGGCAATGACCGACCAGGCAAAAGATTATGGTGATGTTTATTTATATCTTTAAATCCGGTATGAGGCGCTGAAACCATCGCTGGCGGATTCGATTATTGTACACGCCATAAGATTTTCTTCCCATAGTCAAGAATGCGACAATTTTTAGGAGTATGCTCTGTTTTAAACAGTATTAGTTAATGGTGGCATCTTTACGCTGGACAAATTTGCTATAAATTACCTGCTTGGCTTTTGGTCTTTATTGCGGCAAAATACCCAATGCCGAAATTTCATTTCCATTCTAAGGTAAGTCTTTTTAATATTTCTGCCAAAAAGCTTACGTCTTTTCTCTCAAAATGCGGTGGTCGCCGACGCGGACGGTGAGTTTGTTCATGTCGAAGTATTCCATTAGCGGGATGATGTATTTGCGGGAAAGGCCGGTTAATTCCTTGAAGCTGGCCGGCGTAGCTTTGCCGTCTTTGATGAGCATAGCCTTGTAATCACTTCTTAATTTGTTCAAGATTTCGCTGGAAAAACAAAGCTCCTCATTTATTTTGGTCAAGTCGCCTTCCTTGAGCATTAAATTGATGAGACTTTGCGCTTTGGCTTTCTGTGCGTCGAATTGAGCGATGACTTCCTTAAGAAATGGAGGCGTCAGGCCGGCTTCTTTGTATATTTTGTCTATGTCCCGGCGCAAAGAGTCCAGATCGCCCGCGAGCTCCACCTGGTGTTTAGCCAGGCGCACGTTGTCTTTATCACTGACGATGGCTCCCTTCTTATTGAGCGAACCCAGAACAATGTTGAACAGCTTCGGCGGAACGGCTTTTTCCAGCGAAACTTTCAGTTCTTCCTTGGAGATCCCCGCCTTCAAAGGATTATTTTTGTGATAGTCGGCAATTATTCTGATGATGGTTTCTTCAGTTTGCTGGAAGAAGCGGGCGGAAATAACGGTTGTGTCGTCACTGTCGAGCAGGAATGCTTTTTTGCCCGAGAATAAATTTTCCAGCGCTTCTCGAACTTTTTTCGCTTTAACGCCCAGGCGAAATGCCAGACGCGGCAGGTTGATTCCCGTAAAGCCGGTTCTTTCCAGAATTACGCCGATTCTTTCCTGAAGGCCGCCTGTCTGCAATAAATCCAAATCTGCAATAATTTTATCGTTAAGCCTTTTATGTTTCTTCGGCAGAGGATCAATTATCAGCCCGCCGCCGATTGTTGTGATCGGAGAATAGCTGCGCAAGACAAAATGATCGCCGGCGACAACGACATCTTCAGTGGACAATATTAGCTGCGCGAATCCCTTCTGGCCGGGCGCCAGTTCGTCTTGCTCCAGAAGAATTATCCGTGAAATAATTTCACTTGTGCCGGTGTGCAGGCGGACCAGGGTTCTGTTTTTGAGGCTTTTGGGATTGGAAGCGAGGTATTCAACAAAAACGTCGAGGCGCTGCGTCGGCCAGACGGTTTGCGGACGGACAAGAACATTGCCGCGGTTGATTATGGATTTTTCAATTCCCTGTAAGTTGATGGCCGTACGCTGGCCGGCCCAAGCTTCCTCGACCGATTGATTATGGACCTGAATCCCTCTGATACGGGCGGCGATATTTTCGGGAAGTATCAGAACTTCTTCCCCTGTTTTTATGTGGTCGGAAACCAGCGTGCCGGTAACAACCGTGCCAAAGCCCTTCATTGTAAAGACGCGATCTATCGGCAGACGAAAAATCCCGTCATCCATTTTTTCGACCAGTTTGCTGACGATGTTATCCAACGCCTGGATAAGATCGGGCAGACCTTCTTCCGTAACGGCGGAGACGGGAATAACGGGAGCGCCTTCTAAAAAAGTTCCCTCTAAAAATTCGGTGACTTCCGATTGCACGAGATCCAGCCAGTCCTTTTCCACCATGTCCGTTTTGGTCAGGGCGACGAGGCCGTTCGCTATTCCCAGCAGAGAGCATATGTGCAGATGTTCTCTGGTCTGCGGCATGACTCCCTCGTCGGCGGCGATGACCATCATCACCAGATCAATTCCCGCGGCGCCGGCGACCATGTTCTTGATGAATTTTTCATGTCCGGGAACATCGACAATGCCGAGTTTCTGGCCGGAGGGCAGATCGATGGAGGCAAAACCCAGTTCAATGGTGATACCCCTTTGCTTTTCCTCTTTTAAACGATCGGTGTCGACCCCTGTAAGAGCTTTAATTAATGATGTTTTTCCATGGTCAACATGACCGGCTGTGCCGAGAACGAAACTTTTCATATTTCCAACCTGATAAAAGTGGGTTTGAAAATAACAAACTCTTTATCGTTTAACAAGGTTATTATACGTATTTTTACCCGGGGAGATTACGCTTTACGTCCGACCGGCGTCAAACCGGCAGGCGTGAAGAGAGAAGCCGCTTCATGAGCGGGTCAGGGAGCGGAGGGAATTTTATTATCCGGAAACTTTTTCCAGTAATTATATTTATTTTCGTAATATTCCGGACGCTGCGTGGCCAGCAGGAGATACGATTTGTCGCTGCCGCTGAACCATAAGCTGAATACAAAGTCACCGTAGTCGTTGACGTCGACCGGTCCCCCGAACCGCGATAACTTCGAGATTTTCGACAATTCAGCCGTCAGGTTGGTACCGTCCATGTAAAATACACCTTTAATGCTGCTATAGAGAATATCGCCGAGGTTGTTGATAGTGATGCCGGACGGAGCACTCCCGGCGACTGTTGTTATCAGCCCCCTGGTTGTGGAAAAGATCTTATTATTGACTTTGTATATTACTTCGCCCGAGTTATTTATGTCCAGATGGTAACCCGCAGGCCCGTTTTTGATAGTTACCAGCGTGCCACGGTTAACGGAATTAATTGTTGGTCTGTACGCCTGTTCCACCATGTACACTATTTCGCCGGAATTATTTATACTGGGAGTGAATCCGTAGGCGATTCGACCTCTCGCCGTTGAATAAACCGTCCACGGACCTTCGCCGGTCGGCTTTGCCGGACCGCAGTAAACGACTTCTCCTGAATCATTTATCCGGGGAAAACGTTTATCATAAGACGTATCTTTTAATCGGCCCCGGGTAGTCGAAATCATCCCGGCCCTGGTAATATAGACAATTTCTCCAAGGTTATTGATGCTGCCCTGGCTGCCGCCTTCAGCTACGACAAAATATTCATAAAGAGCCCCTTTATAGGTGATCTTCCCGGGAGGCGGTATATGAGCGCATGCAGTAATCAAGAAAAGACTGACTAATATGAACAGAATTTTTTTCATTTTTTTGCCGTCCTGAGCATATTGACAACAACTCCGGCGATTCGGAGTTTAAATTATATTTTGATATGTAAATCTTTATTTAGAAAAAAACTATATATAGGAGAGTCTATTTTTTTATATCTCAGGCTATAGCCTGCCGGGGAAATTTTACTTTTCTGCCGTCATGCTTTCCATAAACGCCGTGATTTTCCGGCAGGTCTGCTGCCAGGTGAAATGGCTTTGGGACTTTTGAAAAGCCTGGAGGCTCATCGCCGCCAGCAGATTCCGATCCGCATTGAGCCTGTGGAGGTGCCCGGCCAGGGAATGAACATCGTCGACAGGTAAAAGAAAGCCGTCTTGTCCATGAGCGATTATTTCGCCGGCGCCGCTGCCGTAGAACCGATCGCGGGCAAACCGAATCCCCTGCTTTCGAGATAAACAATACCAAATCCCTCGTAGGAAGAGGGCACGGCCAGCACGTGAGCGGACTTTAATTGCCCTGTCAGCTCGCTGTCGGACAGCGCTCCCAGGATCGCAACTCGATTGCCCATTCTGTTTTGATCTATCTGTTTTAGAATTTCCCGGACATAACGCTTGTCCAGCGACAGGCTGCCGATGATGGTCAAATTGCATGTACCATCGGGCAATTGTTTCATTGCCTCCAGCAGAACATGCAGCCCTTTGCGCCGGATAACATTTCCCACAAATAATACTTGGATTGGTCCGGGCTTTCTCGCCCGATCTAGAATTTCAGCTTCGGTGGTGTCGACGCCGAGACGGTTGCCTCCGGGGTGGGCTACCACCATAGGCAGTTGTCTGCCGCAGAGCTGGAGCACCGAAGCTTTTGTGCTCTCGCTGTTGAAGACAAAGCCGTCGACGCTCAGTAAGTAACGGCGTTCTACTATCCGGTAAAGGCTGTTCTGCCAGCGGGGCCTCAATTCTGCGCTGCGGAGATGATGCACAATGGATACGACCGGGCAGCCAATCCGCTTTTTCAGCCGTTGATTAAGCCGGATAAGGGCGGCGTGCTCCAATTCGTCCTGAAGCAGAATATCCAACGATTCTTCTTTGATGCGCTCAATCACGGACAAGGCGAAATTTTCCAGCAGACGGGCGGGATAGGTTTGACCGGGCAGCGAAAAGACCCGTACATGATGGCCGGTTGTGCGCAAGTGTTCCACCAGCATGCGGTCGTAAAGGTTGCCGCCGGTGAGTTTGTTGAGGCTGCCGGAGATCAATAATCCCGCCCGCAATCTAATACTCCTCCCGGTATGAGGCCCAGGCATCGGCATCTTCCCAGACCCTAACCCGCGTCGTGGTAATTCGTGAATCGGAAATCCGGCCAAACAACATTCCGTGGATTACCCGCGCGAGGTGTTCTATACTGGGGTTGATTCCGTGGAATTCCGGCAACTCGTTGAGTGTTTTGTCGCGAAAATAAGACGTAACTCGGGACAGTCCGCTTTTTATCTCATCGATGTCCAGCAGATAGCCGTGCTCATTCAAACTCTTACCCTCGACCAGCACCTCTATCTCATAATGGTGAGTGTGCTTCTCATTTTCCGCTCCCCAGTCTCCGCCGACAAGAAAGTGTAGTGCGGAGAAATTTTTTTTAACTGCAACAGTATACATTTTGTATCCTCAATAGGTGAAAACGACCTGAAGCGCTTCACCGGGTTTGTTGTCGAGAAACTGGTATGCTGCCGGGGCCTGGGCAACGGCAAAACGATGACTGATCAAGCGGGACGGTTTGATTCCGGCAAGCATCCGCCACACGACTTCCAAACGGCGGGCTTTGCTCCAGCGGCCGGTCAAGCCGGGAGACAGCGTGCTGACCTGGCTGCTGATCAGGCGGATGCGGCTGCGGTGAAACTGGCCTCCGAGTTTCAGGGTAACGGTTTTTTGACCATACCAGGAGCCCAGGACGATTCTGCCGTTGAATCCTGTGATGGCAATCGCCTGGTTGAAAGCCTCCGGGTTGCCTGACAGTTCAAAAACGAGGTCTGTGCCGTGTGTATCGCCGGAATGGAGCAAGGGATAAATTTTTTCCGGAAGACCGGCAGGTTCCAGGCAGCACGAAGCCCCGATTTCCTGCGAAACGCGCCGGCGCAGCGGGTATTGGTCCACCGTTATCAGTTTCCCGAGAGGAAATTGTGCAAGCAGTGCCGTTGTCAGCAACCCGACAATACCCTGCCCGAAAACAACCACCTGCTCCCCGATGATCGGCTGCCCATCCATCAGGAAATTCACGGCGGTTTCCATGTTGGCCAGGAAAACGGCATCTTCCGGGGTGACATTTTCCGGCAAAGGCAGCAGATCTTCCGGCGCGGCGATAAAATGGCTTTCATGGGGATGAAAGGCAAAAACCAGTTTGTCCTGCCAGCTGCGATCCACTCCCTGTCCCAGTTCGATTACCCGGCCTACTGCGGAATAACCATACTTCAAAGGGTAATCAAAGTTGCCGGATAGAGCCGCAATCGTACTGTCCAGAGATAGATTGGAGGGAACCTGATGACGATAGACCAGCATCTCGGTGCCGGAACTGACAGCCGTAAGGAGAGTTTTTACGAGCACTCTGCCGGGCGTGAGCGGCGGCAAAGCCTCTTCCCTTATCTCGACCGCTCCCGGTTGGGTAAAATAGACCGCCTGCCTGTTCATAGTCCATTCCAGGAAACCGTCGCCCGGAAGATAATATCTTCCCCTGCCGGTTCATACGCCAGATTGGTCAGTTTTGGTGAAGAGTTGTTGCAGTCCGCGGTATTGCGGACGGAAATGAGCGGGTTTTCCACGGCGCGCAATCCTCCGACAAGTTTAGGTGTAATCGTGATGACCAGACGGTCGACTATGCGGCCCGTAAGAAAGCTGGTAATCACCCTGGCGCCGCCTTCCACCATCACACTGCCGATTCCTAAATCCGCCAGACAGGCCAACAGGCAGTTTAAATCGACCCAGCCGTTATTGTCACTCGGAACACAAAGCACAGTGACGCCGGCTTGTTCCAGAGACCTGCGTTTGTGCGCATCGTAGTTCCTGGTGGTGGCGACCAGCGGCGATGAATTTGTGTTTTTCAACAGGTTGGCATCGACCGGCAGGCGCAGGTGGCTGTCCAGGACGACGGGACGCGGGTTTTTGCCCTCAACGAGACGAACCGTGAGGAAGGGGTTATCCGCCAGAACGGTGCCGATTCCCACCAGGATAGCGTCGTTGGCGGCGCGCAACTGGTGAGTCATTTTCATGGATTCGGGGCCGCTTAAGTTAAGAGAATTTTCGCGGTTGATGGCGATGCTGCCGTCCAGGCTTTGCGCATAGCTCAGGGTCACCAAAGGGCGTCCGATCCTGCTTGAGGCCGCCGTGTCTGCCGGTAAAGCGGGGGAACTGGTCATGGTTGCCATCCTCCTACCCGTCGACTGGATTATATTACTGGAAATGAAGTAAAATTATAAGGGCGGCAGTTCTGTATGTCAAGAATATCTTAACCTTGCGGGGTGCGCAGGCTTTGGCCGCCGACCGCCGTGCCGGGAACTTTAAATTAAGCGCAAGCGCACTTGAAGTAATTAAATAAATGGGATAATGAAAAAAGATTAGAGATGGGAAAACGTAGTCGTGAGAAAGATCATTACAAATAAAATCCATAAAGATATTGAACCATTCCGTTTATTGCTGAAGCAGATCAATGAGGGAGAGAAAAGCATTGATGTCCGCGGGCTTGCGGGTGCTGCGCGTTCTTTCCTTACGGCCCTGCTTTTTGACCGCCTGGAAAAATCACTGCTCGTCGTCTGTCCGGAAGAAAAGGATGCCCAGGCCTTTGCCGCTGATTTAAACCTCTTCTTCGGCGAAGAGAAAGTTCTCTATTATCCGCCGCTTGATTTTCTGTCTGTTGATATGTTCGCCCTGCAAAAGGAAGAAGCGCAGGCCCGGTTGCGGGTCATGACTCTTCTGCAGATGAATGCCAAAACCGTGATTGTCACCTGTACGGCGGCGATGATGCAGAAAGTAATGCCTTTTGCCCGGTTCAACCAGTATCTGCAAATTGTTTCCACCGGTGATGTGGTCAGCAGGGATGAGTTTTGTGAAAGCCTGCTGGCGGGAGGTTACCGCAGAGTCAGTCTTGTCGAGGACAAGGGGGACTTCAGCGCCCGCGGCAATATCATTGATGTGTTTCCTCCGGCGGAGATAAATCCGCTGCGCTTGGAAATGGCGGGCGATGAAATTGAGTCGATCCGCAGATTCGATCCCCAAACCCAGCGTTCCATAGATACTGCCGATGCTTTTGTTGTGTCTCCGGCCAGTGAAATTGTGATGAACCCGCAGACACGAAAACTGGCTGTCCTTAATGTCAAGAGAAGAGCAAACGCGCTCTCTCTTTCCCGGGAAATCCGCAGTCGTTTGACGGATACCTTGCAAAACGGGCTGGCCGATTCGATTAATCCGATTTTTCTACCGCTCTTTTACGAAGAGTACGACGAACAAGAAGGCTTTCCGTCCAACAGACTGTCCGGCTTTTTTGATTATCTGCCTGCTGAAACGCTGGTTGTTCTGGATGATCCGTTTTCCATTGTTCAGTCGGCCCGGAGTATGGAAAATAATATCGATAAATTGTTATTTAAAGCTCAAAACAGCGACAAATTTTATTTAGACAAGGAAAGCATCTACATCGATCCGAAGGATACAGTCGCCTCCCTGGAGAAATTCCCCCGGCTTAATCTGGAAGGCCTCAAGCTGGGCTCGTCGGAAGACAGGGAAACTCCGGTTATTTCGTTTGACACTTTCCGCGACAGCCGCGAGGAAAGGACTTCCGCCGGAGAAATCAAAGAAGATGCCCTGCTGCGGCAGACTGTGGAAAAGATCAGGACATGGCTGGCCGCATCACAGAGAATATTCTTTGTCTGCCCCTCCACGGAAGATGTGCACCGGATGCAGCATATGCTTTTGACTTATGATCTGCCGGTGGTGCTTTTGCCCCCGACCGATTCGATTCTGGAGATTGCCGGCAGACCGGAGGAAAAGGCGGCTCTGTTCCTGGCCGGCGGAAAAATCTCCGCAAGTTTTGTCTTCCCGGCCATGAAGCTGGTGTTTTTGAGCGGAGAGGAAATTTTTGTCAAGAAGGTTCCCCGCCGTCGTCTGCGGCCGGTGCGCGAAGGTTATTTCCTGAAGTCATTCGGTGATCTTCAGGAAGGCGATTTTGTCGTCCACACCGATTTTGGCATCGGCACTTACAGGGGGCTGAAGAAGATTACGGTAGGCAGGATTGAAAATGACTTTCTGGTGATCGAGTATGCGGAAGGCGACAAATTATATATTCCCGTTAATGCACTGGAAAAAATTCAGCGTTACATCGGCCCGGACGGGTATGCCCCGAAAATTGACAAAATGGGCGGTTCTTCCTGGGATACGGTCAAAGAACGTGTGAAAAAATCCGTGCGTGAAGTCGCCGAAGAACTGGTGGCCATTTACGCCGCCCGCGAGGTTATGGAAAGAGATTCCTTCTCGCCGCCGGACAGAATTTACGAAGAGTTCTGCTCCACTTTCGAATTTGAAGAAACTCCCGATCAACTGAAGGCCATCGAGGATATTCATCTGGATATGGATGAAACCAAACCGATGGACAGGCTGATTTGCGGCGACGCCGGCTTCGGAAAAACTGAAGTGGCGTTGCGGGCGGCGTTGCGCGCAGTGATGGACAGCAGGCAGGTAGCAGTATTGACGCCTACGACGATTCTGGCCGAACAGCATTTTCAGACCTTCTCCCGCCGGCTCCAGGATTTTCCGGTTCGCGTGGAAGTTCTAAACCGGTTTCGCAGCTCCGCTGAACAAAAGAAAATAATAGAAGATATCAAGACGGCCAGGGTGGATATTGTTGTGGGGACGCATCGCCTGCTGCAGAAGGATGTGGAATTTAACAGGCTGGGGTTGGTGATCATCGATGAGGAGCAGCGCTTTGGCGTGGCGCATAAGGAAAAATTGAAAAAAATGCGCACCCTGGTCGACGTTTTAACTCTTTCCGCGACGCCGATTCCCCGTACGCTGCATCTGTCGCTCGTCGGCATCCGGGATTTGTCTATAATCAATACGCCGCCGGAAGAGCGGCAGCCAATCAAGACATATGTTCTGGAATTTGATGCGGAAACTATCAAGGCGGCGATTGAAAAGGAACTGGCGCGCGGGGGACAGGTGTTTTTTGTTCACGATCGTGTGCGTTCCATTTATTCCATTTCCCGTTTCGTGCAGCAGCTGGTGCCGCAGGCCGGAATCGAGGTTGTTCACGGCCAGATGAAGTCTGCGGAGATCGAAAAAGCGATGGGTAAATTTATCCGGCAGGAATGCGATGTTCTTGTTTGCACGACCATTGTCGGGTCGGGATTGGATGTTCCCACCGCCAACACAATGATCATCAATCGCGCCGACCGGTTCGGTCTGGCGCAGCTCTATCAGATACGCGGACGCGTCGGCCGTTCCAATCAGGAAGCCTATGCCTATTTGCTGCTGCCCAAAGGGGCGATGCTTTCCCGGGAAGCGATAAAACGGCTGCAGGTGATCAAGGAATTTTCCGAGCCCGGCTCCGGCTTCCGCATCGCCTACAACGACATGGAAATCCGCGGCGGCGGAAACCTGCTGGGTGTTTCGCAGTCCGGCCATGTATCGGCCGTCGGTTATGAATTGTATACAGAGCTCATGGAAAAGACGATCCGGGAAATAAAAGGTGAAAAACCGGTGGAAGAGGAGGCCCTGCCGGAAATCCAACTGGGTATTTCCGCTTTTATTCCGGAGGATTATGTGCAGGATGTCCATCAGCGGCTGGTTTTGTATAAAAGGATATCGCTGGCGGACAACGCCGAAGAGCTGGAACGCATCGGAGAGGAGCTTCAAGACTGCTACGGCCCCCGGCCGCAGAATGTGGAGAATTTATTGGGCGTCATTCACATCCGCAACCGCTTGAAACCGCTCAAGGGCCGGAAAATGGGCTACGACGGCAAATACCTGTATATATTTTTCCAAAAGGACAGTCCTGTTGATCCGGCGAAGATTATCGCTCTTTATCGCAAGAAGGCCAAAGAATTGCGTTTTACGCCTGATTATCAGTTATCTGTTTTTCAACCCGGCCTGACCGCAACGGAAATACTGGAGCAGGCATTATTGTTGTTAAAGATGCTTGCCGAATAAACGCAGGCAGTGTATCTTCAAAAATTAATGCTAATATTTCAGGTTTACTACGAGCGCATCATGGCAAAAAAAATAAACAGATGGATTTGGTTAATTTTGTTCAGCGGGATAATTTTTTTTGCTGCCTGTGATAAGCTGCATATTAATTCCCGTCCTTACGTTGCCCGGGTGAATGGCGCCAAAATTTATCTCGATGAATACCAGAGAAGACTGGCTCAAAAAAAATCGCTGTTGCCCAAAGAATATTTTTCCGATCAGGACTTCCGGACCCAGCGCCTGGAAGAAGAAGTTTTGGATAACCTGATCACGGAAAAAATAATGTATCTGCGGGCTGAGGAGCTGGGTCTCACAGTCGGTCCGGAGGAATTGGACAAAAGAATCGGCGAGATTAAGAAGGATTATGGAGAGGGCTTTTCCCGGATGTTTGCCGAGAATAAACAGAGTCTGGAGCAATGGAAAGAAGATTTGAAAAAGGAGATGCTGTTCGAAAAACTTGTTGCGGTCGACGTTAACGTCCATGTACAGGTGTCGGAAGAGGAAGCGAAAGATTACTTCAACAAGAACAGCGACAAGTACATTGCGCAGCCGAAAGTCCGCGTCGCCCAGATAGTTGTCCGGGATGCGGCGACCGCCAGGGAGGCCCTGAGGCAGTTGAAGGCGGGTGCCGATTTTTCAGCGGTTGCCAGAGAAAAATCAATTGGTCCCGAAGCCGGCCGCGGCGGTGATTTAGGATTTATCACGCGCGAGGTTATGCCCGAGCCTTTGGACAAGGCTATTTTTGCGCTGTACCCGAACCGGATAAGCCCCGTGGTGAAGAGCCAGTACGGATTTCATATCTTGAAAGTTCTGGAAGTTTCACCGGCGAAAGTTAAAAATTTTGCCGAAAGCAAACAGGAAGTCATGGCGGATGTCCGCGCCATGAAGGAAGAAGCCGCTTTTGGGCGGTGGCTGGCCGCATTGAAAGCGAAGGCTGTTATTAAAAAAAAGTACGCCGTTTTGAGGAAAAATGCTCAAACGGGCAAGTCCGGCAATACAGTTGAAAAAAAACAATAAACGGAGGAAATTCAAGTGAAATATTATAAGACGATTGTTCTGAGCATTTTATTCTTAATGCTTGTTTCCTGGTCGGTGCAGGCGGAAGTGGCCGATAGAATCATCGCCGTGGTTAATGACGAGGTAATAACGCTGAAGGAATACAATGAAGCGCTGCAGCCTTATCTCCAAAAAATTGAAGAAGCCTATCAGGGCAAAGACAAGGCGATCGTAGTCAAACAGACCAAAGACGCTATTTTGCAGAGGCTGATCGATAATCTGCTCATCGAATACGAGGCGAAGAAAAGAGGGACCAACATCAAGGATGAAGAGGTCATGAATGTGCTCAAAGACATGCTGACCAGGCAGAACCTCGAGATGAAAGATTATTTGAAAAAACTGGCGAAGGAAGGAACTTCCCTGGAAGCCGTCAAAAGCGAAATCAGAAGTCAATTGATGCGGATGAGGTTAATGCGCCTGGAGGTTAAATCGAAAATATTGGTCAGCGATCAGGAAATTGGAGAATATTATGACCGGCACAGAGACGAATACGAGGGCAAAGAGGCGGTCAGAATTAAGCAGATTTTGCTTTTAATTTCTCCCAATTCCAGCGCGGCGGCGGTAGCGAAATTAAAGGAAGATGCCGGGAAAATTCAGAAAAGAGCTTTGGGCGGCGAGTCTTTTGATGCGCTCGCGGCGAAATACTCTCAGGGGCCGGCGGCCGCTCAGGGTGGAGATGTGGGCTTTATTGAAAAGGGAGGAATGATTCCGGAAATCGAAAAAGCGGCGTTCAGCCTGCCGCAGGGACAGGTAAGTCATGTAATCCAGTCGAGTGTCGGATTTCATATAATCAAGGTGATTGATAAGCGGGGAGCCGGACACAAGCCGATTACCGCTGTGCGCGAAGAAATAAAAGCAAAGCTGGAGGATGAAAAGCTGGAGAAGAAATATGACGAATGGATTACTTCAGTGCGCAAAAGGTCACACATTGATGTAAGGATGTAGGCGGACGGCCGAAGGCTGAAGGTCTGAAGTTCGGTGCTGAGCAAAGCCGGAAAACGCGATCAACAGGGGAAGAGAAGTAAAAAGAAAAAATGGATGCAATAAAAATCAAAGGCGCCGCCCAGCACAATCTGAAGAATATCAGCATCGATATTCCCCGGGACAGGCTTGTGGTCATCACCGGAGTTTCCGGTTCCGGCAAATCCTCCCTGGCTTTTGATACAATTTATGCGGAAGGGCAGAGGCGCTACGTGGAATCTCTGTCCACTTACGCCCGCCAGTTCATCGGGCAAATGGACAAGCCGGACGTGGAATCAATCGAGGGGCTGTCCCCCGCCATCGCCATTGAACAGCGGGTGGCGAGCCACAATCCGCGTTCCACCGTCGGGACGGTGACCGAGATTTATGATTATTTCCGCCTGCTTTATGCCGGAATCGGTGTTTGCCACTGTTATCAGTGCGGCCGTGAAATCAGATCCCAGACGATAGACAATATCGTTGAGAATATTCTTGCCCTTCCGGAAAATACACGCTTCAGCGTTTTATCGCCGCTGGTGCGCGGGAAAAAAGGCGAATTTCAAAAGGATCTGAAAAAACTCCAGAAAGAAGGATTTGTCCGCATCCGCATCGACGGTGAAATGATGGAACTCGCCGATGAAATCCAACTCGAAAAAAATAAGCGCCACGATATCGACCTCGTCGTTGACCGGCTGGTTTTAAAAGAGGGGGTGCGCAAGAGGCTGCGCGACTCTCTGGAAATAGCATCCGTCCACGCCGATGGAATGGTGCGCGTAGTTTTAGCCGACGGGCAGGAAACGCTCTACAGTGAAAAGTATGCCTGTCCCGACTGCGGCATCAGCATGCCTCTGCTTGCGCCCCGCATGTTCTCCTTCAACGGCCCCTACGGTGCCTGTCCCGAATGCAACGGCCTGGGATCACTTACGCACTTCGCCGCCCATCTCGTTGTGCCGGATGCCGGATTGACGCTGCGGGAAGGTGCGATCGCGCCATGGGCGGGGCGGAGTTCACTTTATTATTTCAGCATGCTGGATGCGCTGGCCGCCCATTACAATTTCGATGTCAATAAGCCGTTTAATGAATTGCCGCCGAAAGTCCAAAATGTCCTCCTTTACGGATCGGGGAAAGAAGAGATTAAATTTTACTATGACCGGGGCGACAGGAGGTATTTTGCCGACCGGCTGTTTGAAGGGGTGATTCGACAACTGGAGCGCCGCTGGCGGGAAAAAACCACCACCTCGATGCGTACCGATCTGGCCCGCTACATGGATTTAAGCGTCTGTCCTTCCTGCGGGGGGGCGCGCTTGAAGAAGGAAAGCCTCGCCGTTACCGTGGGCGGGAAAAATATCTATGAACTCTGCCGGATGTCTATCCGCGAATGTTCCGACTTTTTTGAACAATTGGCTCTTTCACCGCAGGAGCAGCTTATCTCGGAAAGAATTCTGAAAGAAATCAAAAGCAGGCTTAACTTCCTGTTGAACGTCGGCATGGATTATTTGAGTTTGGAAAGATCGACTCTATCGTTGTCCGGCGGAGAATCCCAGCGCATCAGGCTGGCCACGCAAATCGGTTCGGGGCTGATGGGGGTGCTCTATGTGCTGGACGAGCCCACGGTCGGCCTGCATCAGAGAGACAACCTGCGTCTGATCGATACTCTGAAAGAGCTGCGTGATCTGGGCAATACGGTGCTGGTCGTGGAGCACGACGCCGATATGATGCTGGCTTCGGATTATATTGTGGATCTGGGGCCGGGGGCGGGATCGCTGGGCGGCGAGATAGTCTTTCGGGGAACTCCGCAGGAAATGCTGCAGGACAAGGATTCTTTGACCGGAAGGTATCTGTCGGGCGAGGAGACGATTTCACTGCCGGCAAAACGCCGTTCGATTACCGGCCGACATATTATTCTGGAAGGGGCGTGCGCAAACAACCTCAAAAATGTTGACATTAGAATACCCACGGGAGTTTTGACGGCGGTGACCGGAGTTTCCGGTTCCGGTAAAAGCACGATGGTTATCGAAACGCTTTATAAGGTGCTGGCGCGCCGTTTGAATCAGCGCAGCGGAGCCATGGGGAAAATCAGGAAGGTCGTGGATCTGGGCGGCATCGAACGCGTTATTCTGATCAACCAGCAGCCCATCGGCCGGACGCCGCGGTCCAATCCCGTGACGTATACGGGAATCTTTTCTTTTATCCGTGATCTCTTCGCCAATCTGCCCGATGCCCGGGTGCGCGGATTTAAACCCGGACGTTTCAGCTTTAATGTGAAAGGCGGACGTTGCGAGGCCTGTGAAGGCAACGGTTTGATTCGCATTGAAATGCATTTTCTGCCCGATGTTTATGTTACCTGCGACGTGTGCCACGGGAAAAGGTTCAACCGGGATACGCTGGATATAAAATATAAGGATCATAGTATCGCCGATGTCCTGGATATGACCGTCAATCAGGCCCTGGAGTTCTTCTCCAACATCCCGTCAATCAGGTCTCATTTACAATTGCTCTATGACGTCGGTTTGGGCTACGTCCGTCTGGGCCAGTCGGCCACCACGCTTTCCGGCGGCGAAGCTCAGCGAATCAAGCTGGCGCGGGAACTGGGGAAACGCGTCAACAGCAATACCCTTTACATTCTGGATGAACCGACGATAGGGCTCCATTTTGCGGATATTCAACGGCTGCTCGACGTCCTTATGCGGCTTGTCGATATGGGCAATACCATGGTGGTGATCGAGCATAATCTGGATGTGATCAAGTGCGCCGATTACGTGATAGATATGGGGCCGGAAGGAGGCCCCGGCGGCGGGCAAATTATTGCGTCGGGAACGGTGGAAGAAATAGCCCGTGCAGAAAAATCGGCCACCGGTAGTTTCCTGAAAAAGATGCTTGCTATTTAAACGGGTCGTTTTTACAAATTGATTTTATAACGTTGCTCTGCTATCTAATTGACATAAAACAGAAAGGAATCTCTATGCTAGCCAAAGAAATCCTTTATAAAGAGATCGATACTTTGCCGGAGGAGTATACAGAAGAGCTTTATGACTTTGTAACCTTCTTGAAAGCTAAATATGTCAAAGAGCATATGGAAGCGGCTTTACTCAGTGAATCTTCATTGCGGGATTGGCTGTCTGCCGAAGAGGATGATGCATGGCGAGCTTTGTAAAAGGTGATGTGACAAAAAAATCCTGCTCTATAAAGTCGGACATCTCAAAAAAGAAAAAATCACGGAAGTAATCGGAAGGCTCATTGATATCCTGAGCAAGTGAGACGTGAATGCTCGGACTTCGGCCCCGGCGGGTCTTCCGTTACCCGCATTCGTAGCCGGATTCAATAATATCTTCACCGGCCGCCCATGGCGGGCAAATTATTGCGTCGGGAACGGTGGAAGAAATAGCCCGTGAAGAAAAGTCGGCCATCGGTAGTTTCCTGAAAAAGATGCTTTCTCCTTCTTATGAATAACGAGATTAAACCTGTTGAAATTCCCATAGATGGTGTGCTTGACCTTCATACCTTTCAACCGCGGGAAATAAAAAACCTCATCCCGGACTATTTACGTCTCTGTCAGGATAAGGGTATTGGGGAGATACGGATCATCCACGGTAAAGGAACCGGGCAGTTGCGGCGTACAGTTCACGCAATTCTCGGCAAGAACGATATGGTGAAATCTTTCCACTTAGCCGGGGAGGATGCCGGCAACTGGGGTGCAACTATCGTACAACTCAAAAAATAAGGCTCTTCTGAGAGAGGAGTACTTTGATGGAATTAAATTTACCTTATAAAATTGGCTACATCTACGAACAAAGGTTTTTGAAAAGCTGTGAATGCGCGAATTACGATTTGAAAGATGAAAGGCTCATCTTGAGGGGTGCGAATGAAGCGTAGCTTAAAGAATGTCACTCTCAAAGATGTTATTGTGGTTTTTTATTTCATCATTTCCTTGCCAAGCTCACACCAAGAAAGGATTAAGTCCCTATCTTTCTCGTTGTATAATTCTCTGATTTCTTGAAAAATATTAGAATAATTATCAAGATATAAGCCAGTTGCAATAAAAAGCGCTTTAAGCATGACATCTGTTATTTGTTGTGAGTCATAATAATTTGCCTGCGAGGTCTGTAAAAGACTGCTACTAGTTGGGTGCACATAAGATGAAAAAAAATTATAGCAATTTGATGCAAGTACATTTGAAAATCCTGACAATTCAAGTAATTTTCTCTTTGCGCAAAAATACCATTTGCCGTCTTTTAAAAACCTTTTCTGTTGGTCTTTTGTTAAGGAATAAAAAGCTGAGCAGTTCTTTAATTCGTTAGTGAGATCGTCAATTTGAGCTTTTTCTTTTTTCTGCTTTTCAGCTATGTGGCTTAATGTGAACCGCTGTCTAATTAATAGGCCTTCTCTAAACCAACTCCAAAATTTAAAATGAATAGTTTCTAGATCCTCAGAATTAATGTATATATAGTAAAACATTGAATAATTTTCTAAACATGATCTTATTAAAACAAGCACTGATGCCGAAGCCGTGATTTCGTTTTCTCTGCCTTGGTAAATGACTTTTAGACCAGGATATAAAACCTTGATTGAGGCAAAGTGTGTGTAAAATTGCTTTAAAAATTCTTGCTTGTAATAGTCTATTTTTCCGTCACTCAGTTTTTTACCTTCAAGATGAGATATTGATTTAGTGATCAAGCCATCATACCAGTTGAATAAGATATCTTTTTCAAGAGAGAGGTATTGTAGATTCATTTATTGTTCCACACAACGCTCCGCATAACCGGCTGGCAATGGAACGCAGCGGAATCGTCAGTCCGAGTTGATGCGGTTGTTAGGTTTAAGGACGATTATAAATATCCCAATCGAGTTGAATTCCTACTCGTTGAGCCTGCAACGACAGAATCCGTGTGAACGCAATTTCTACGTCGCCTAGGTTGACACCAGTTATTGCTCTTATGGTCAAGCGGATTGGCATGAAAACGAAAAGAATCATGTCTGTATAGTGCATCCAATTTGCTACGACGATCGCAAGCTGGGCTAGGCCAACCAGCAACGATCCTGAAAAACACAGGTAGACTGCAGTTGCTACGGAGACTGGAAGAGCGATGATCCAACCTCCAAGAAAACTTGAAAAAACCAAGTTCAATATTCGGGAGTATGTAAACTGCTGAAATGCATTGGCAGCTCCAAAGGAGAATACAAACGCAACAAAAGTCCAAATCAACGAATGCGTCATAGCTGCTATGATGATGGTACAAATTGTCGAGAAAGCGTTTGGAAATCCTGCCCATAGCTCTAAATCAAGATAAGCATTAGGCATGTCAATTTGGTCCTTGGTGGGGCCGAGCACACGTTCAACACGGTCAGGGTCAAGGCGTATCTTAAGCCCGCCGGGGGTATATATGACTTTCATGAATATGGTGTTCTCCAAAACCTAACATGTTTATATGGATCAGTGTGCATATTGTAAACGCTAACAGCACTGTTAGTATAAAGCACCTCGCAACATAATTCATTTATTGCATAATAATGCGATTCGATTGCATTATCAACAAATTTTCATATTTTTCATCAGAACATTATCAGTATCAGTGTAATATCCCTAATGATTTGGTAGAAATTACCAGTTAAGGCTTTCAACTCACGGATTACTGTTCAAAAGCTTTTATATTCGATTAGAAATATTCTAAACATTACAGGAAGCAGCAATCGATTTGTCTTTTTCAATCTTTCTAAGAGCGGCTCACCTGAGTCTCACAAAATAACAGACTGCATCTACGGGCGCCAAGAGGACTCTAAATTAGTTAAATAATTTCACGCAAAATCCTTGCAATGTTCTTTTATTGAATATTGCTTATGTATAGATTTTTTGAAATAGAACCTATAGTATAAGTTATTAGTACTTTTTGACCGATTTTAGCTTTGGCAAAATAATCATTTTCAATTCTGACTTCGCAAATACCGTCTTCATTCTTAACTTTTAATGTTAATTCTAATAATTTATCGGTAACCGGGATTGTCTCGACAGGTACACAAGGCTGAAGAGAAGTTTTTTCTACGTCTTTGGCATATTTATCTATTATGATCGCATATCCTTCCTTTTTTTCGCCTAAGTAATAATCGACGGTTTTATAGATTAGAAAAATTAGTGCTGCAACTCCAGCGGTTACTGCGCAAATTATTAAAAATATAAATGATTTTCCTGATAGACCTGCATCCCAGAGATTAAATATTTCCGGTTGAATCATTTATCATCTCCTCTTTGCTGAAGACTGTTGCTGAAAAAAACATTGAGGTATCTATTATTTACTTCAGGAGGATAAAATGCCTTCTACTTATTATAGATAGAATTTTTAATGATGTAGTTGCGTACACTATCCGGGGTAAGGTAGCGGATGGATTGACCGGTTTTGGCCATTTCGCGGATGCGGGAAGAAGAGATGTCCAGAAAAGTCGTATGACGAAAATAGATAAAATGCCCGGTTGGTCCTCTGTATCCGTCGATTTCCTGATCGAATGTGAAGCGGGACGAAAAATCCGGCGGAAGTATATTCGCCAGACCTTCCTGTTGATAACCGGGGCGGGTCATCACGGCAAAATTGCACAGCAGGAGAAGTTTTTCCCAGTCTTTCCAGGTCGTGATCGCCTGAAAAGCGTCCTGTCCGA
>OFEK01000943.1_pt1 | contig 23024 bp, 14 predicted proteins | sample 1521131 | NCBI WGS metagenome assembly OFEK01 (sample SAMN05720209, study PRJEB24109) | activated sludge metagenome | isolation source: Anaerobic digester | place: China | collected 2015-12-16
GGAGAAGTCGGAAAACAAAGGCAAACGAATAAGGGAAGTACCGCCGTCATCGGAAGACTTCTATAAAACCATCTTTGAAAACACAAAGATTGCAACGGCTGTTCTTGAGGAAGACGACACCATATTACTGGCGAACGGAGAATTCGAAGAACTTACCGGATACACCAGGGAGGAAGTGGAGGGTAAGAAAAAGTGGACGGAATTCATTGCTCAAAAAGAAGAGCTGGAGCGGATGAAAGAATATCGTCGCCTGCGCCTTAGCGATCCGCTGTCTGTTCCGCAGAAATATGAGTTCCAGTTGGTCGACAGGAAAGGGCGGGTAAAGGATGTTCTTACAACAATAGCCAAGATACCCGGCAAAAAACAAACTCTGACGACATTGCTGGATACTACCGAGCGCAAGCGGACGGAAGCGGCTCTGAGTGAATCGGAGCGACGTCTGACCGATATTATTGATTTTCTTCCGGATCCGACTTTCGCCATTGACCTTTTCGGGAAAGTTATTGCCTGGAACCACGCTATGGAGGAGATGACGGGGGTAAAGACGGAGGACATACTGACAAAAGGCAATCATGAATATGCCGTAGTGCTTCGAGGGAATCGTAAACCGGTACTGATTGATCAGGCAATGGGAGTTGCCGTAGTTGATGAAAAGAACTTTGATTTTGTCAGGAAAGAGGGAGATGTTCTTATAGCCGAAGGTGAGATAACTTTAAGAGGAAAGTCACGTACACTTTGGGGGAAAGCAGCGCCATTGCGTGACAGCCACGATAATATCGTCGGCGCCATTGAGGTCTTTCACGACATCACCGAGCTCAAGAAAGCCGAAGAAGTGCTGGAACAGCGCATCGTAGCATTGACCAGGCCGCTGGAAGATATCGAAAACATTGCCTTCGAAGACCTGTTCAATCTGCCCGACCTGCAGCGCCTGCAGGACATGCTGGCGGCTTCCTGGGGAGTTGCCATGCTCCTGACGCATCCGGACGGCAGAGCTATCACCCAACCCAGCAATTTTACATCTTTTTGTGAGTTTATCCGTGGAAATGAGAAAGGACTCAGAAACTGTCAGAAATCCGATGCGGAACTCGGTCGGTATAACCCCTACGGGCCGACCATCCACAAGTGTTTGAGCGCCGGCTTGTGGGGAGCCGGGGCAAGCATCACCGCCGGAGGGCGCCAAATCGCCAACTGGTTGATCGGCCAGGTGCGGAACGAAGCGCAAATCGAAGAAGAAATTATGAAATACGCCCGTGAGCTCGGCATTGACGAGACGGCGTTTAGCGAAGCCTTTCTCCAGGTTCCGGTCATGCCGCAGGAAAAGTTTGAGCAAATCGCATGCACTTTATTTGCTCTGGCCAATCAGTTTTCTGCCATCGCCTATCAAAACATCCAACAGGCGCGGTTTATAACCGAGCGCAAGCGGGCGGAAGAAGCGCTACAGAAGAGTGAAGAAATCCTCCGCAGTGTGTTCAAAACAACTCCTGTTGGTCTTTGCATCATGAAAGACCGTGTTTTCCAAAGTGTTAACAAAGCCTGGCTTGATATCTGCGGCTATTCCGAGTCCGAACTCATTGGACATACACCGCGGATGTTGTACGAAAATGAAGAAGAGTATGAACGCGTTGGCCGGGAGTTATTTGCAGACCTATCAAAACGCGGTCTGGCTTCTGTCCAAACGACACACCGGCGGAAGGACGGTACTTTCCGTGATGTTATCCTAACCGCGGCACCTCTTCTGCAGGAAAATGCATCCCTGGGAGCGGTTGTTACAGTTGAAGATATAACCGAGCGCAAACGGGCGGAAGAAGCGCTCCGCGAGAGCGAAACGAAGTACCGCCGTCTGCATGAATCCATAACGGAAGCCTTTGCCAGTACGGATATGAAGGGCCGTATAGTGGAATCCAACCGTGCCTATCAGTCCATGTTGGGCTATTCGGAAGAAGAGCTTCTCCGTTTAAAATACTCAGACATAACTCCCGAAAAATGGCATGCCTTGGAAAAGAGAATAGTTGAAGAACAAATCCTGGTGCATGGATACTCCAATGTTTACGAGAAGGAATACCAGAGGAAGGACGGCTCTGTTTTTCCCGTTGAAATAAGCTCATTTCTGATCCGCGATAATACCGGGAGTCCTGTCGGCATATGGGGCATTGTGCGCGACATCACCGAACGCAAGAGGATGGAGAAGGAACTTAACGCCGCCAAGGATTATCTGAACACGGTTTTTAATAATGTATACGATGCTATCTTTGTTCATGATCTTGATGGAAAAGTCATAGATGTAAATGACAAAATGCTGGAAATGTACAGGGTCAGTCGTGAAGAAGCTATTGGATTGAACATTTTGCGCGACTACTCGGCAACCGCTGAGACTATGGAAGAGTCTCCATCCAGCTGGAATAAGGTCCTGTCCGGTGAGCACATATTAACAAGATGGAAGGCCAGACGTCCAAAGGATGGCTCCGTATTCGATGTGGAAGTGTTTCTGACAAAGGTGTCGCTGCCTGACGGAGACTATATCCTCGCCAACGTCCGTGATGTAACCGAGCGTAAGCGAGCAGAGAATGCGCTCAAAGAAAGCGAGGAAAAATACAACCAGTTTTTTAGAACATCGCGGGATTGCGTCTTCATGACATCAAATGATGGAAGGATTATCGATATTAATGATGCCGCAGTAGAGTTATTAGGCTACTCCAGCCGTGAAGAGCTGTTGCAAGTGAAGGCCCCTGATCTCTATAGTGACCTGAAAGAATGGATAAAGCATACCAGTATTGTCTCGGAATGCGGCTATGGCAAGGAATATCCTGTTGATTTGCGAAGAAAAGACGGCAGTGTAAGGCACACGCTGATCACATCGGCAGCCCGATACGACGCGAACGGCGAGCTGATTGGTTTCCAGGGAACTGTCCGGGATGTTACCGAACAGAGGCAGAATGAAGAAGAATTAAGAAAATACCGTGAAAAGCTGGAGGTTCTCGTTGCCGAACGGACAAAGGAGCTCGAAGACAAAACAAAAAATCTGGAGGAAGTAAATACGGCGCTGAATGTGCTGCTGAAGAAAAGGGAGAATGACAGGAAAATGCTGGAAGAGAATTTTGTGGCGAATATCGGGAGTCTTGTACTCCCCTATTTAGAAAAAATTAGAAAGAACAACCTCGATGCACAGCAGAAATTCTTCCTCGATACCATTGAAAAGAATCTGGACGAAATCGGATCCCCGATGCTGAAAAATATCCACCAGTTTAATCTGACCCCCCGGGAGATTCAGATAGCTTATTTGATCAAGGATGGCAAAACAACCAAGGAAATCGCCACGGCGTTGGGGATTGTAGAGGGTTCCATATCTACGCACAGGAAAAATATCAGAAAGAAATTAGGGCTGGGCAGGACCTCAAATCTCCAGTCCCAACTGCGTTTCTTTGAAAAATAGGTAGATTTACTACCTAATAAGCATTCATTAAATCTATCTTTACTCTCTTCTATAACTACTCTAAAAGATCATTGCAAAAATTATTTACAGCACTTTTTATGCCAAGTTGCATTGCTTGGATGGTACCGGTATTATCTCAAAATGTTCATATTCTCTATTTCTCTCTTTCTGTCTGCGGAGACTGATTTCCTGGATGCCACCCGGCAGCGGCTGCTCATTGTTTTATCTCTCGAATATTAATAAAATTTTTTAGTCGAAGTTAGGAAGAAAGAAACAAAAACCGGAAAGAATATAGACAAATGAAAGATAAGAACAAGACAAAAGAACATTTCTCAGAAATGATGGAAATTCTTCAGTACAATGCTGAATCGGAGAATTTCTATCAGACCGTCTTTGAAAATACAGGAATCGCAACGGTCATTTTTAAAAAAGATAACGTCATCTTACTGGTAAACGGTGAATTTGAGAAAATTGCCGGGTACACGAGGGCGGAAGTGGAAGGCAGGAAAAAGTGGATGGAATTTGTTCACCGCAAAGACGATCTGCAAAGGATGAAAGAATATAATCGTCTGCGCCATGTCGATCCTCTGTCGGCTCCCCGTACATATGAATTTCAACTTCTCAGCCGGGACGGGCGGATAAAAGACGTTGTTACGACTGTAGCCACAATACCCGGCACTAAACAGACTTTGATGACATTGCTGGATGTTACGGAACAAAAACGGATGGAAGCGGCGCTGAAAGAATCGGAGAAGAGACTTGCCGATACTATTAATTTTCTGCCGGACGCTACATTTGCCATCGATCTTTCCGGGAAGGTGATCGCCTGGAACCGCGCCATCGAGGAGATGACCGGCGTAAAGGCGAAGGATATAGTCGGAAAAGGCAACCATGAATATACCAAGGCGTTTTACGGGATGCGCGGACCCATGCTCATTGACCTCGTATTCGGATTTTCTGAAGAGACAGCAGCGAAATATGATTTCGTCGAGAGAAAGGGAAATGTTTTCTTAGCCGAGGCAGATGTGCCTGTGAGGGGAATGCATCGTACACTCTGGGGTAAGGCAGGTCCATTATGTGACAGTAATGCAAATATGGTCGGTGCGATTGAATCCATTCGCGACATCACTGAGCGCAGAGGCATGGAAGCGGCGCTGAGAGAATCGGAGCGGCGGCTGGCCGATATTATTGATTTTCTGCCGGATGCGACATTTGCCATCGATCTTTCCGGGAAGGTGATCGCCTGGAACCGCGCCATCGAGGAGATGACGGGTGTAAATACCGAGGATATGCTGGGAAAGGGGGATCACGAATATGCCATACCTTTCTATGGTATGCGTAGGCCGGTGCTCATTGACCTTGTGTTCTCACTTGATGCCGAGACCGAAAAGAACTATGATTTTGTCAAGAGGGAGGGAGATGTCCTTTTGACCGAAACTCGTATGGCTGTAGGAGCGCATCCTCTGGTCCTCTGGGGGAAAGCAAGGCCATTATATGACGGCAGCGGCAATATCGTCGGCGCCATTGAGTCTGTTCGCGACATCACTGAGCTCAAGCAGGCGCAAAAAGCACTGCAGGCGGCAAATGAAGAATTGGAAGTTCGGGTTGGGGAAAGAACCGCCGAACTGGTGCAGGCAAACAAAACCTTGCAGAAGGAAATATTTGAACGTGAACGAACAGAGGCCGTGCTGAAAGAAAGTGAGGAGAAATACAATCAGTTTTTTAAAACTTCACGGGATTGCGTCTTCATAACATCAAAAAATGGCAAAATTGTCGATATTAACGACGCTGCAGTTGAGCTGTTAGGTTATTCCAGTCGTGAAGAATTGCTCCAAATGAAGATACCCTTCGTCTATGCCAACGAGGAAGAACGCGTAAAGCATATCAAAGTTGCCTCCGAATGCGGCTATACCAAGGAATACCCACTTAATTTGCGTAGAAAAGACGGCAGCATAAGGCACGTGCTGATCACGGCAGTGTCCCGATGCGATGCAGACGGCAAAACAATTGGCTTTCAGGGAACGATCCGGGATGTTACTGAGCAGAAGCTTAATGAAGAAGAAAGGGAGAGGCTTATTCTGGAACTGCAGGAAGCGGTTTCTCAAGTCAAAGCTTTAAGCGGATTATTGCCCATCTGCGCCTCCTGCAAAAAGATTCGCGACGATAAAGGCTATTGGAATCAGATTGAAGCATATATCAGAGATCACTCCGAGGCGAAATTCAGTCACAGCATCTGTCCTGAGTGTGCAAAGAAATTGTATCCGGAATTTTATGATGAGAAAAATGAAAAACGTCTTTAATTTATTCCCGGCGGTGTCATAAAAAATATTTTTTCGGGAACTTTTCCGGGCCTCCTGTTGTCTAAGATTGCAAAGACAATTTAAGGAGGATCTGAAAATGAAGAAGATCTTGTTAGCCATTATGGCGGCGCTGATCATCTTTGCCGCGAATTCCTGGGCCGGAGGAGTTGGAGACGCCGTTGATGTGCAGATTACAACCGACGACGGCCGTACATTGCCTCTCTACCCGGTGAAAATAAGACAGGGATTGCACAAGGTGTACGCCGAGGCGACAAAAGGAGACCACTACAGCGTAAAAGTGCAAAACCGCCTCAATCAGCGCATCGGACTGGTCATAGCCGTGGACGGCCGCAACATTATCAGCGGCAAAAAATCCTCACTGAAAAACAATGAACGTATGTACATCCTGGAGCCGTATGCCGCAGGGGAGTTTTCCGGGTGGCGTACGGCGCAAGATCGCATTAACCGCTTTTATTTCACGGATGTTCCCGACTCTTATGCCGCCGCTTTTGGTGATCGGTCCGCCATGGGAGTCATCGCCGTGTCCGTCTACCCGGAACTGGACCGCTGCGGGCGGTCCGCGAATATATTACAGCAATCTCCCGCCGCCTCACCCCGGAGGGAAAGCAGGGCCGGTTCTTTAAGTAAAGCGGAGCCGGCGCCGGCGGCTCCGCGACAGCTGGACGGGAGGATGAAGGATAAAGCGGCGGCAATGGAGCAGGATATGGAAAGCGCCGGCACCGGATATGGACGGGATGAATATTCCCCTTCGCGGATCGTGAATTTTGAACCGGAAAAGCGCGCTGTGGAGAATATTTACATTAAATATGAATGGCGCTCGACCCTCTGTAAGTTGGGTGTTATATCCTGCATCCAGACGCCGTGCCGGCCGCACAATCGTTTATGGGATAATGTAGAATATGCACCTCCTCCTCCGCGGTTCTGAAAAAAGAAGGGCTTTCCATCATTGCGTAAGGCAAGATGGCGTGATAGTTTCGCGACGTTGACTGGAGGAAACGCTTTGCCGGATATACCTGCTCAAGGGGATGCACGAAACCGGATCATCGGGGATGATGACGCCGGTTTTGTGGCGCGTTCGCGTCAGGGTGATACGGACGCCTTTGCGGTTCTGGTTCGGAGGCATCAAAAGAAAATGCTCAACATGGCCTGTCGAATGATCGGCGACTATGACGAGGCCTGCGACGTTGTTCAGGAGTCGTTTATTTCCGCCTATCAGGCCATAGGAAAATTCCGGGGCGATTCCCGCTTTTCCACCTGGCTTGGCGGCATCGTATTGAATCAGGCCAGAAATCATCTCCGGCAAAAAAACGCCCGCTCCGGAAAGGAAGAAATATCCTTTGACCAGCCGGCGGGAGTTGCTCAGAAGGCTCTTCTGAATACCGTCCGTTCCGCCGGGGACTCCGTCATTGAGTGTCTGGAGAAGAAAGAGCTGTCGGCAAAAATTCAGGCCTGCATCAGCGCCCTCGACGGTGAACAGCGGGAGGTTCTCGTGCTGCGGGACATTCAGGAATACTCCTACGAAGAGATCGGGGATATGTTGAAACTGCCGGCGGGGACGGTCAAGTCGCGCCTTTTTCGAGCCAGAAACGCCCTGAAAGAAGGACTGCTCAAAATATTCGGTGACCTGCGATGAATAATTGTAAAGACATCAACAATTTGCTTCCGGCCTATTTGGATGACGCCCTCTCTACGTCAGAGAAAGAGCGTGTTGAGGAACATCTTGCCGTCTGCTCCCGGTGCCGGCAGGATGTCGCGGACTTGAGCAAAGCGGTGAGCCTTCTGCATCATCTCGAAGAGGTGGAGCCGCCGCCTTTCTTCGAGCAGAGGATCATGGCGGCGATCAGGGAAAAAAGCAGGAAAAAGCAAAGCATCTGGCGCCGGCTCTTTTTTCCCCTGCACATTAAAATTCCTCTCCAGGCTTTGACTACTGTTTTTATCGCCGTCTTTGCCTTCCTGGTCTACCAGAAAAGCGGCCCGGAGATAAAACATGTGACGCCGCTGCCCGCGCCCGGGGCCGTCAAAGAGCGGATCGCGCCGGAAATTTCCCGCCAACCATCTGTTCCCGCCACGGCCGCACAGGATGGAAAAGCGCCTTCCTCAGCTTCACAGGGGCAGAATCGCGGGCAGTTTGCTCCCGCACCGTCAGCCGGTGAAGGCAAACAAGACAGCCTCGCCGCTTTTCCGGCGCCGTTGCGGGAAGATCATCCGGCGGCAACAGCATTGAAAGATACCGGGATTGCCGCCGAGGCCGGGAAATTTAACGCCAAAGGAGAAGCAGAGACAATATCGGGGCCGACCGTGCTTTCCTCTCCCCAAAGCAGAAAATCAAAAGCAGCCGTCCCCGGCGCAGTACGGGAAAGCAGAGACATGACGGCCGCATCACCTTCTTTGCCGGCGGCGGAAGCGGTTCCCGTGAAAAGGCCGGGGCTTGCTTTGACGATCCAGGTGTTGGAGATAAATCAGGGGCTGCAGGATGTTGAAACGTGCCTTTACCGGTTTAATGCGAGGATTTTGGAGCGGCGGCACCGTGGAGAAGCGATCTTTCTGAAGGTTCAAATAGATGGACGGCGCATCGCTGCTTTCGTCCGGCAGTTGGAAGATATAGGTGCGGTCAGGACAAATGTTGACCGGCTTGAATTTCCGGTCGGGAATGCGGCGGTAGATATAAGAATCGACCGCCTTCCGTAGATGACGGCCTCGTAAAAAGGCCGGATGCTGCGTTGCGCTTCATCCCTCGTCATTGCGGCGTACGTCAAGTACGCCTCATTCCTCAGGATTTGCACGCCTTGCCTGCGGCCTTTTTGCGAGGTCGTCTGAAAAATGTTAGGTTTATGACTTTTTTACCAGTCCATTATAGATTATAGATAAGAAATCACTTCTCGTTAATTGTTTCCTTAATCTTGAAGCCAAAATGCCTGCCGCCTTCTTCGGTATAGCCCAGAACCTTATCCCCTTTGGAAAGCTGGACGACTGAAACAGGCTCACCGGACGGTCGAGTCAGGCGGATGGTTTCCGCATTTTGCAGGATGAGGGAAACATCTTTGCCTGCGACATCGGCAACAATGTTCAGCATCGGCCTTTTTTCTATTTTGAGCCGGCCGACAGTGGAAACAAAGGTTTCTCCCCTGGAATTGACGATCAGGACTTCATCTCCCGTTTGAAGTTCGTCGAGATATTTTGTCTTGCCGCCCGGCATCAGAATATAAGCGTGGACTGCGCCGGCATTGACCCGGAAGGGTCTGGGCTCGACATAGGGATTTTCGACGCTTTCCGAATGAACCAGAAAAAAAGCGTTGCTGTAGTTGCCGATCAGCATGCCTTCCCCCGGTTTCATGTCCGTGATGGTATCGATGCAGACGCGGTCGCCCATCGATACTTTCTGCACATCTTTAATGGTGAATTCGCGAATGGCCAGCTGCGAACCGATTCCTTTAGCGAAAGAAGTAATCTCTTTCACGACCGCCGGATTATCCGTGCGGATAAGAACGCCCCAGACACCTGTCTCCAGAATGGTCAAGGCTACTCCGGCCTCTTCCCGGGAGGTGACGGGAAAAACAACTTTCGCTCCCTGGGCAATGATGTTTTCCAGAGGAATGATAGTCCAGTCTTCACTTTCCACGATGGCTGTTTCTTTGACCAGAGAGGAGACACTCTCTTCGTCTTTTTTGTTTTTGATGGTGATTTCCAGGACGTCGCGGCCCAGTTTCCGGTCGCTGTCATCGGCTTCGGAAATAACGGTAATCAGCCCCAGCGCTCTTACTTTGCCCACGTCCCCGCTGTTGACCAGAACGGCGTCAACTCCGCTTTCAATAGCCGTTGTCACGAGGTCTTTTTTCCAGTTCCGGCAATCCAGCCATACCTGTTTCATTTTTTCGCCTTTCCTTCCAGGATTGCTATGGCCTTTTCCACGCTGACATCTTCGTGAATAATTGCTTTGATGGCCTTGATCATCCGCGTGGGGTCTTCATGCTGAAAGACGTTTCTGCCGATGGATACTCCGCCGCCGCCCGCCAGAACACAATTTTTAATGTTCTTCAAAACATCAAAGTCGTTTTCCGCTTTTTCACCGCCGGCGATCAGTACCGGAACGGCGCAGCCTTCGACGACGCTGCGGAAGCTTTCCGCGCTGCCCGTGTAGCTGACCTTGACCAGATCGGCGCCCAGTTCCGCAGCCACGCGCGCGGCATGTTTGACTACTTCGACGTCGCTTTCGCTTTTGATTTTCTTGCCGCGGGTATACATCATGGCCAGAAGCGGCATGCCCCAGGTCTGGCATTGTTTGGAAACCTCGCCGAAGTCTTTGAGCATTTCCTTTTCATCGTCCGCGCCGATGTTCACATGGATGGATACGCCGTCGGCGCCCAGCTTGATGGCTTCTTCCACGGTGCAGACGAGTACTTTGGAGTTGGGATCGGGACTGAGCGATGTGCTGGCGGACAGATGCACGATCAAACCGACGTCAGTGCCGCGGCCGCGATGGCCTGTACGAACAACGCCTTTATGAATTACAATGGCATTGGCGCCGCCGTCAACTACCTTGCCGATTGCCATCTTCATATCTTCCAGGCCGGGGATGGGGCCTGCCGAAACGCCGTGGTCCATTGGAACTATCAACGTCCGGCCGTTTTCACGGTTCATGATACGCTCCATCCGAATTTGTTTGCCGATCATCTTTTGCCTCCTCAATGCATTTTGTTTTATAAAATGGAATTAAGTTTTGCAATTTTGCAAAGATAAAGCACTATGTCAAGATTATTTTTGGCTTGCATATCGCCCTGCATATCGGGTTTACCGGAGCTCATTTTTCCTTTCGATAATTATATATTCACATTCCAAACAGGCGCATTCTTTGCCGGGTGTGCTGCTCTACGTCAATGGTTTCAGCCGCCTTAAGTACAGTGAAGGAAAAGCCGCTGTCCGGTCATATCCTCTGGTTGCTTCACGGTTGAAGCGGAAGCGTATGCTTCGCTTTAATAATCCAGTTGACGTAGATATTCTTCGGACGGGTTTCCGCGCCCCCCGCTGCCTCAATTTCCTTGTTGGCATGATTTCTGGGCCATCCGGCTACCGCAATCGGATCCCCTGTTGATCTTCCTCCTGCTTGGCCGGCATGTGCGGCGTTAACGGTATGTTTATGAGTTTTTAACTGATCTTCCTGGACTGAGCCGACCTTGTCGCCGGCATTGCCATTGGGAGCGGGAGCTTGGCGAAGACCGGCTTCCGGGTCTCTTTTTGAGCCCTGATCAACGCCCCGGAGAAAGAGTCCGCGCATGTCGGGAATTTGAAAGGTTGTATCGGAAATGCTGCCGAAGGCGGAGCCGATTACATTATACAGTTCTTTATATTCCTCGCGGGAGACGGAAATGCCGTTGCAGGGGAGCCATCCCTGTTCACGCAACCGGTTGGCTGCAGCCATATTGGCCGTATCGCCGCCGTAAGCCGTTATTGTTCCGACGGGAACGTGTAGATTTAAAGCCTGAACATCTTTCTGCACGCCGGTTACGGCATTCTTTACTTCGCCCAGTGAAGCGCCTTTATCGGTCATAAATTCTTCCGCTTTGACCGTGCCCGAAACATCCAGATTTGCTTTCGACGTACTAGTTCCGATACTGACATGACCGTCTTTGTCAATGAACAGGGCGTCGACGGCGTCCCCGGCATAAAGCAGGCCGCCCATGCTCAGAAGCAATACGGAAGCGATAACGATAAGAAGAAATTTTCCTGGAAATGATTGCTGACGTTTCATCATTACAAAATGTTTCCTTTCTATGGATATTTAATTTTTAAAATCCGGTTCTCACATATATGCTTGCGCCTTTTTCCACCCTGAAGCCTTTAGCGAAACCGACTCCTTCCTGAGCCTGGAATAAGAGCTGCATGCCTTCTTTGACGGTAACGTTCTCTTTTCCGTCACCGACGGAAAGGATGCCCGAAGCGCGGTAAGAAGTGCAGGATTTGATGTCTTCTTCCCGCAAAGTCAGGTTTACCGCATCATAGAGAGGCTGGAAAACGAAGATTTCACCGCCGTTTTTGTTGTTGGTCCACAATGCTCCGTCCGGTCCCATCATCAGGCGGATAAACTGTTCCGGTCCAGGGACGTCTTCGCCTTTTTCATCCTTACGGCGTTCCCGGACTGTTTTGCGGCTGGCTTCGTCTTTTTCATCATTGGCGCATCTTTGAACTGTTGCCGGGAAGCCGCCGCCATCCGTATTTTTAAACATGCCTGCGCCGTCCGGCTTGTAACCGTGGAGAAGGCCGTTGTTCCAGAAATAAATATTATTCGCCCCGTCCATGACAAGATTGCTGGAGGTGTTCAGAACATCACCTTTGGTCAGGAGCTCGCTGCGTCCTATGTTTTTATATTTCTGACGCTGCAGTTGACCGTCCTGAATGTAGTAAACATAGTCGTCGGATCCGCCGACAGGTGAAGAGACCAGAGACTTATTGGAGGATGAATTCCAGATAAATTCTCCGGCGGTTGAGTATCCCCAGATATTGCTTTTCTGTTCTTTCCGGGGAAAGTCAGAAAAAATCATCACACCGCTGCCCGCAACGGGAACATGGTAGTATTCGAAAGGTCTGCGGGGTGCTGTTGATCCCGGGGGGGCCTGGGGAACTTCGCTTGCTTGTTGTTCCGGTACCCTGGAAACAACCGATTCTTTATAAATGTCAATTTTTTGCTGATCTGAGGGATTGGCGACATCAATCACCACAGCGCCGGCGGGAACCTGGGCAAAGATTTTCCTTCCGTCCCGGCTCACCGTGATCGTGCTGATGTTCTTTTCGGCATCTCCCGGAAAAGGACCGGCCTTTAAAAATGGTTTCAGGTCAGGAGTAAATCCGTAAAGAAAATTCAAGTTGCTTTCGTTCAGCGCCAAAAAGAGGCTGCCGTCATTACCGATGGTCAGATCGGTATAGGCGGCGGGCTTCCCGCTTAATGCGCCCTCCGGCGGGTATATGGATAAAGGTTTGACAGGCTCTGGACAAGTCTTTTCCAGTTGCCCGAGACTGTAGGCGGCAAGCTGGTTTTCCGTCATCACGTAAATGATCCCGTCTTTGCTGATTACCGGCGAACGCTGGAGGGTGCCGGCGCCGATGCCGCATCGCCAACGTTCCCTGCCCGTAAAGTCCAGGCTGAACAAATAATTTTCATTGTTATATTTACCGACAAAGTACAGGTTGTTCCGGTAGATCAAGGGATAATCAACGATACCGCCCTTGACATTGTTGATCTGCGGCAGGGGAATCGATTGCAGACAGAAATTTGCCGGACTACGAAAAGGTATCCACGGCTGACGCCCCGTATGCTCCGGGTTTTGCTGCTGCTGCGGCCAGCCAGCGGATGCAAGCAGCCCCTCTGGTTTGAGTTTGTATTCAATGACGAGGCGGGGAATATTCGACGGATCGCCGCCGGTATTGCTGCGGGAATAAAACAGGCTGCTTGCTTTAAAAGTGCCGGTATGCAGAAGCAAAGTAATTTTTCTATCTTTTTTATAGCCGCCAAAGACTGCGCGGCGTAGATCAACATCGGCTTTGGAGTTGAGCGCCGCCTTGTTTTTTTGGGGATCATCGGCATTGAGTGTGGAAAGAGAAACAATTTCCTTTACAGGCGGCTCTCCTTTTCCCGGTTTTGCCGGCGTTAAATCGTTGCCGGCGACCTGTCCGGTTACTGAAATCAGCTTCGAATTTCGATTTGTATATTGGATGTTCTTCGCTGCAAGTCTTAAGGTACACTTTACAAAATCGGTTTCTTCCAGCCCCGCAGGCAGCCCGCTCAAATCGAATTGCAGAAAGATTTCCTTTGCCGGTTCGGCCTGGATCCAGAGCAGGTTCGCACTGCCTTTATCCGGCGGCGGATCGGATTTTTCGGCGGCCGGCAGCAGTGTCCTGGTCAATTGCTGTCCGCCCTGTGCGGCTACGGAAGATGCCATGAACAGGCAAAGAAAAATCGCAGTCAGGAAAATGGCCATTTTTGTTTTCATTGTTTGCTCCTGGTTAAATGTTGTTGGTAGGCTTTTATTTCAACGGCGGCACGTATATCTTCATTACAGGATTGATTGTCTCATAGCTCAATGCCCGGGCGATGAGCATTCTTTTCCGACAGGTGATCAGTTGGCAGCTTGACGTTGTATTGCCGCCCCAATCCTGGAGATGTTCGTCGAGGATTCTTTTCCAGGCGTAGTATGGCGTTGTCTCCAGGCAAAACGCGCGGGCCTCCACGGTGTCGATTTCATCATTGTTTAGAGTGCTGAATTTGGCAAACAGGTAGAGACGCTGGTCGAAAACCTGCATGCAGGAGGCAAGCGGCGCCCTGAAACCGGCATCCGGTTTGGGGCCGTTTTGCTGCTCCCATTTATCCAAAACACCCGCTTTGCACCCCGCCGACCAGACATCGTCGTACAATGTCCGGGAGAAGGGCGCCGCAGCGCCGCCGTAGATCCATATTTTTTTGTCCAACACGGCCGCGCTGAAGAGGCAGCGCCCCTTCCAGCGCTGGAGGTCTTCCGAAGAATCATCCTCCTGCAAACAGGTCCATATTTTATTGCCGCCGTCTTTACCCGCATCGAGAGCCCAAATGTCGTTCAACGCGTTACCCGCCTCGTCAAGCCCCCCGATGACCCAGATTCTGTTTTCAAAGACCACGACCGCATGGCCCATGCGACTCTTCCAGTGGAGAGAGTCGCTTCCGGGGCTGAAGTCCTCCCATCTGTGCGTCACCGGATCTAAACGCCGGATGCCGTTGGAGCACTGGTCACGATCGATCTGGCTGCCTCCGATGAGCCAGATTTTGTCGTCAAAATAGACTCCGGGACTGGTCGAAAATCCTTCCGGAATGTAGCCTTCCTCATCAGGAACGGAAGTCGTTTCAAATTTCCAGTTTCCGAACGGATCTCGCGTTTCCAGGAGAAGCGCCCGTTTTCTGCCCTGAAAAGTATAGCGAAAAATTCCGTAAAGCTTTACTTCATTGGCATTCAAAAGAAGGGCGGGTTCGAGGTCATAGTAATCGGCGGTCCCTTTCTCCGGGTAGGCGGGATGCCCTTTACGTATTGTGTTTTTTACGTCGTACCAGCCGGGTTGCAGGACCTTGATTTGCAGTTTCCGTTCAAAACGTTTATTGCCGCTGTATCCTTCCAGAGTATAATTTACATCAGAAGAATAATTAAGGTCAACCTTAACAGCTCCTTCTTCCTCCCCCTCAGCGGCGATAAACGGAGATTCTTCGCTGCCCGTCGGATAAAGTTTAACCTTCTCCAATTTGGCGGTGCGCCATCGCAGAAGAACACTGTCGCCGGGAAAGTTTTGTGTTCCCGCCCCCGGTTCCGAAATGAAATAGATGATGCCCGGTTCGCTCGCTTTACTTTCCGTTTTGAGCAAAGTCAGCGTTGCGGGATGATCTTTTAACAAATCAGTTTCAAAAGTCAGGATGGCTTTTCCGGGCCGGGTTTTGGAGATGATATGCGAAAGCGTGACCTTCAGGGATTCATCCTTTTGCAGGAGCTTGGTTTTTTCCGTATGAAGTATCAGGCCAAAGATGTCTTTGCCCGCATCATCCCGGGAGAATGCCCTGTTGTATGACCAGCCGTAAGGCACCGTGATCGTGCAGTTTTCGGCTTCATCCCGGTTTAAAAACAGGGCTTCCTCTTCATCGCCCAAACGGCATTTCAGGTAAAAATCCGGCGGTCTCTTGCCTGTCTTACTGATCTGTTCTCCTTTGTTGGTAATCAATAGCGTCAATTCATTGGCCGGTTGCGGATAGATGCCGACCCGGAGGGAATTTTCTTTGACGTCCGTTATTTTCGCCTCTAAATTGATTTGTTGTTCCATTGCACAAGCCTCTTGAAATATTTCGTTGTAAATTGCCGCCAGTCCGGGGTCATTTTTCTTTTCGCAGCACGGTCACCCTGAGCGATTTTGCCGCCGCTGCCGGTTCTTTTTTGATGGCCGCAATTTCTTTCCGGCTGCGGGCCAGCAGAGTAAACAGGGCATCGTCACTTATGTGAATTCTATATTGCGTGGGCAGGGGATGGCTTTGTGATCTGAAGAGGCGAATGACCTTCTCTTTCTTTTCCATCCTCAGTTCGATTTCATCCGCTCCGGTCACAGACCAGGACAGAGTAATACTTTTGTCTGCTGTCTGGAAGCAGGCCGGAAGCGAATGCTCCATGTCCGACTCGGCCGTTTTTTCATCGACCGGGTTTTTCCCCTGAATCGTGAAAGCCCTAATCTCCAGCGGTGCGGTTACGAGCTTTAGCCAGCCCTCGGCGATGCGGTGCGGCGAATCCGGAAATACATTTTGGTCCCGTTCCACATCACCGATTGCCGTTTCACCCCATTTCATGACCTCGGGATGATGCGTCCATGACCACTGTCCGTAGATGTCGGAAGGCTGAGGCATGCGCATTTCTTCGCTGCTTGCGGGGTTGATGACCGGTCCGCAGAAAAAGAGGGCCTGTTTGTTCTCCAGCGTATCCGCGATATCTTGATGAGGAAAAGAAAACGCCGTCTGTGGAAGGATGCCGCAGGAGGCGCAGAATCCGCGGGCCGGATCCAGGAGAAGAGTCAGATTCAGGGGGGTGGCAAGGGAGATGTGCAATTGTGAATTGTCGTATATGTTGTAGCTGTCGCTATTCTCCATGAGGCGGAAAGCCGGATAGAATTTTTTATAGTTGTTGTCGAGAAAAAATCCCGCCAGGCCGTCATCGCCCAGCCAGAGATCGTTCCGTTTCCGGCGGTTTCCCAGGTGCAGGGGGAACTTGATTTTCTCGATGCCGCCGGTCAGACCGTCCGGAGAAGTTACCAGCCTGCCGTCAACTTCCAGACGCAGAGCAGCCCGCACGAGAGCAAAGGGTTTGCCGATCAGCAAAGCCAGATTAGGATTGCGGCCGGCGCCGCCGGCAGACAAAGAAGAGAGGGCCTCGCTCATACTGTTGAGCAATGCTGAAAACCTCTGCCCGCATCCTTCCGACAAGGGCAGCAGTCCCATAACGAAGTTGCGCAGGTGGGAATTGGCCTCCGGGGGCAGGGGATTTTCCATCTTCTGCGGGGAGACGCCGAAGAAGATGTCGCGGCTACCGGGAATATCGATCCAGTGAAAACTTTCAATTTCTTCATGAATACCGCCGGCGCCGCCGGACCAGGATTTCTTCTGCACAACCTGCAATGCACCGAGGGCGCAGCCTCCGGCATCATAGATCATCAGTGATTGATCTAAAAAGTTGGGGAGTATCCACCCGCATACCGGATTAAAATTTTCCTGATCACCGGATGCCTTATCCCCGGAAGGAATCCAGTGTACGGCCAGACGGGCCGGTTGGGTGAGCCGCGGCTGGAGCTGGATAGCGCCGCCGGAACCCCGCAGGCGGCGGGAGGAGATTGCCTTGATGCCGTATCCGGGATGCTCTTCCTCCAGCGGCAGGAACTGGCCGAAGGCGTCGATGATCCAGAGCTTCTGTATTATTAGGCAACCGGCGCGCAGCGGGGAAAAAATTCCCGCCTCCAGCGGTGAAAGCCAATCAATGTCCTTTACCGTCTCGTAGACATCGGCCAACTTTGGGCCAAAGACATCGTCTTCCGGGGCGGGGTCCAGGGGACGTACTTCCAGATGGCTGCGGCGCATGAGGAGTTGATCGGTAAAACCGCCGAGGCTCTGGCCAAGAATATTCAGAGAATTGACGGCGGTCTGGATAGTCCGCAGTTGTTCGTTTTCGTGAAGCAGGTTATACTGACGCAGGCGTTCACTCAAATGCAGCGCGACGCCGGGTGTCAGGAGGGAAGTGCCTGTATATTTCGGGCTCTTATTCTCTGCCGGGGGAAATCCTTCTTTGCGGGAGAAATCCCGGCCATTGGACATCCACTTTCCCAAAGCGTCCGGTGTGCCGGATGCATCAGTAACCCAGCATACCTGCCATTGCAGAAAAAGCGGCAGCCAGGGATTTCCCGCCCATGAATTTTTTGTGACCGGCGAGGGGAACTGTCCGATAAACTCTGCTTCCCAGTCATCCTGCCCATATTTATATTGGCGGCGAAGCTGGAAATCGTTAATTTTCGGATTGCGGGCGTCGTCCCATAATCGTTCTAGATACTGACGGCAAAGACTGTCCGACAATTTGTCTATTTCTTTAGCGTGTTGAACGCCCGGATCAATCGCTTTGTAGACCGCCGTTATAATATGTTCGGCCCTTTTGGAATCGAGGGAGAGCAGAAGAGCTTCTCTGAGCAGAGCAAAAACATCCTGGTGGAAATCGACGGGAATCTTTGCAACGACATCAAAAGGTCTTCGCCAATAGTCGTCAGACTCGTCCGTTTCGTGCTTGCCAGGATCAACAGGAATGAACGTAACATCTTGATGCGCACGGGGGACCTTCACCTTGATGCCGGTAATTTCTGTTCCACTCAGCCGGCAAAGAAGCCGTCCATCGTCGCGGAAGCGGCCGTCTTCGCCGTATCGGGAAGACCGCTGCAATGCCTCGCCGGCCAGAAGGACGACGGGATCGTTGGGCCTCCAGAATTCCGGTTCATTAAATTGCTGCAGTTTCCAGCAGGGGAGAAATGCCTTCAGCTTCTTCGTGATTTTTTTCTGCTGCGCCGCAGAAGTATTTTCCAGCGCGGCGATTTTCTCGGTAAGCTCAGTGAGCCCGGCCTGGAGTTTTGTCAGCCGGGTCGAAAGCTCGTCTTTTTGTTCTGCGGCCAGCACCTTTTTATACCAGGTTGCATAAATTTCGCTTTGCAGGGAATTCGCGTTCCTTTGCTGAAAGTTGATTTCCTTCTGCAGAGCGTTTAACTTAGCGAGCAGCAGGCGGATATCTCCGGGAATCGGAGGCGAGCCGCCTTCGGTAAAAGAACTTTCGCTAAAGTAGTTGTCCTGCAGCAGATCCCAGCGAATGCCCCGCTGGAGCGGCCGGAAGGATCGCTCATGAATTTTTCTCTCGACGATCAAATCCCCTCCTGGTTTTTCCAGATCAGCCAGAAGGTCATATTGAAAAACAGCCAGCAGTTTTGCCGGATCGCCGCCGAATTCTTTTTCCAGCAGGGCCGCAAGAGCGTCTGTCGCCGTATCGGCGACGGCGAGATGCAAGGTTTTGCCCGCCGGCACACCGTTTTTTGTGGTGCTGCTCCATTTCACTCCCTCGATGAATCCGTGGCAGAGGATCGCCGCGGGAATAATGTCTGCAAGCCCGGTGATTTGTGCGCCGGAATCTTTTACGGCATCCGTCTTTTCCTGATATGCCTGAAATTCCGGATAAGTCCACTTTGTCTTCTCCAGGAATTCAGTCAGGGACGCCAGCCGGTTGTTGAGTTTCTTCTTTAGAGGAACTTTTTTCATCCGATCTGCGGCTGGATTAAGGGCTTTCCAAAGCGGATCCAGGGAAGGTGCCGAGTACCAGCCGACAACCATGTAGGTAAACTCTGCGTCCGCACGAATTCCTGCGAAGTCATAATCATGAAAGCCGAGGATTCCCCGGCAGGCCGGGTAACAGGCGGCAAATGACGGGTCGCCGTAGCCGATGGACGTTATTTCCACCCGGGGCGGGTTGGTTTCCCCCTGCCAGTCGTGTAATGCATATACTTTCCCGACGAAGGTGCAATAGTCCTGGGGATTTTGCGACGGCTGCTTTAATTTTTCGGCGTCGGGCACCGGCCAAATATTCGCCTCTTCATCATCGGTGATCGTATCGCTTTCAATGATCCAGCCTCGGGATGTCCAGTCGGGCTTGCCGGATTTCCCCTGATCCCAGATGCGTACAACCAGCCACCGGTTGGGGATGAGGGGAAAGTCCGGAATGCCGCCTTCATCTTCCGCCGTTCCGTGGGTTAATCCATCCGGCAGAGCCCAGTGCAAATGAACACCCGGTTTGTAAAGATTGCTGACCGGACTGAATGCGGGCCTTTCCAGTTGACTGCCGAGAACCTTATTGCGGCTGTATATTTCCCGAAAATCAGGCTTCAGGTTGACCCATGTGTCGCCGGAATTTTCACCGACGGCCAGGGCTTCAACATTAACGGGAACCAACAGATGTCGAGTGCTCATAATTATGCTTTCGTACTTGATGACGACGATTTAATGTTCAGACGATAAGTAAATTCTCCGGCCGCTTCGATCATCTCGACGGCAAATTCCGCCGATGTGAACCTGCCCTCTTGCAGAGCGCCTTCATTCAACAGAATTTCTTTCATTGCGGCGGCTGTAGCGGCGATATTGACGACCCCCGGATATTTTGGCTTTTCACCCTCTTCGCGCAGAGAAACCGGCAGGACCAGCTGCTTATCATCCTTGTCAACCAGCAGTTCGCCTGCCTCCCCGGGATGTTTATAGCCCAGTTCGCGCAGCGCCTTGGTGCAGGAGAGGGAGCCTGCTGCACGGGTAACCCCAAAGTGAAGGCCTTCCTGCGGCTGACGAATTACCAGTTCGGCGATAATACCATTAAAGATGCCCAGCATGACGTCTTTGGCTAGCTGTTCGATGCGCAGGGGCTTCATCAATTCCAGATATTTTTCTCTATACGCGGTCTGCGTTTTTAAGTTATCTTTATTTTTGTAAAGATCATCCAACAATCGTTTCTTTTCTTCTTCCGGCAGATCCCTGTATGTTTTATTAAATTTGTACGCCATAACTTCCAATCCCCGCCAGCCCTCAACCACCGGGGATCTCAAAAGGAAGCCGGTTAAAGGCCAATCCAGGCAGGCATCTTCCCCGGGGAGGGCGACACCTTCATGCTCCAGCCTCAGGCGGTCGCGGATTGATGCGGCCTTCTGGTTGGCGAGTCCTTCGTGATCTTTTCCTGCGGGCCTGACCGGTTGCACCCACTGATTCATTGCATTATCGATGATGGAATCTCCATATCCGTTGTTGCCGATGCTGCACGCACCCTGCACGAGGCATTGAATCCAGACGGGGTCAAGGAAGAAAAATCGCAGGGACCCCTTCACTTGGCCGGCATTTACCGGCAGCATCTCCCCGTCGGGAATCAGGTAATGAAAGGGCACGCCGTATAGGAGGACGAGCCGGCCCAGCCACGAGGATACTTCGTCCAGAACAGCCTTTCGTTTGTCTTCAGGTATGTCCTGCAGCAGGTTGTTGGACCGTTGTCCGGATTTCTTTGGGGGATCAGAGTTCGTCATTTTTTACTCTTCAACAGATTTAAAATTCAGGGCATCCAGCAGTTTTTTGCCGATATCGTTGCTTAATGCCGTCATTAAACTTTCTTCCAGATTTAGCGCGTCCGGCGGCAATTGCAGCTTTTCTTTCAGTTCGTTGATCTCCGCTGCGCGCATCCGCCATTCGGCTTCCTGCCGAATCATCTTTCTTGCCCGGTTTAACGCCAGGGAAAAGCCGGCGTTTTGCAGCGCCAGAAGGCGGCCGAGTTGCCAGGCGGCCGCGTAGGTTACATCGAAGAGTCCCGTGTCCGGGTCGTAGCGCAAAAGTTCGTCGACGCAGGAAACCGGTTCCTGAATTTGCTGCGGTTTGTCATAATTCAGGGGAACCAGCGGCCCCCGGTACCACGACACGGTTTTTTCCCCGTGGCGCAGGGCGTGATTGAAAGCCGTGTAGCCGCGGGAGTATGCTTCATTGACAATATCAATTTCAGCGGATGGCGCCGGTTTATCCGGGCCGGATACAAAGGGAAGGTGTAGCGAATCGGGCTTCAAGCTGCTCATCTGCGCCTTAAAATCATTTGCTTCTCCGCAGCTGAATTTCCATGTGCCGAGGACAACCAGGCGAATGAACTGACCGGATGCCGCAGACCAGCTTTCCTGTAGACGTTCCAGGTGACCTTCCAGGGAAACGAGAAAGACGCAATGGTCTTTAGCCGGCTGGGGAAGACGGTTTCCGATAACGAGGGAAAACCAGCCTTTGTCGTTGACCGCCAGCACTTCCTTGTCGCCGGTGTCGATTTGGCGGACGTGGGCGAGGTACGGCAAATCGTTGTATCGCGGTGCTATGGCCCGGAAAAGTTCGGCCGGAAGATCCAAAGCCATGCATAAACTCTTTGCGTAGAGATTTTGCCAGTCGCCGGGATTTTCCCGTTGCCCCAGTTCGGGGACGAGAACACCGGAAGATGCTGGGTAAAGGAGACAATCTTTATCCTCGTTCTTGACGGCAACGGGCAGCGAATGGATCTCGTATTTACGATTCTCTTTTTCCCCCTTTGATTCGGGAATCAGCAGTTCTTCCTCGCAAACCAGCAACAGGGCCATCCACGGGGGAAAGGGACTGCCCAGAACCGCCGGGCGCGTATCCAGCGTTCGTTCCCAGGGCAGGGTGCGCCGGGTGAAGACGACATGAGGCAGGGCATTGTCAAAACGGCCGGTCTGATCGACCGGAGGGTAGACGGAGTGAATGTCGGCCGGATCGAGGGCGAAGCGCGGCGCATCCACGTCAAACTGCAGGCCGGCTTCATAGGGCTGCAAATTCCAGTTTGTCTCTGATTTTTCCGATTCCCGGACAACCTGCTTCATGTGCAGTTTATAGCGGCCCGCGACCAGAGGAGGATGGCAGGCCTCGATAAATTGGATCTGCCCCGCCTTTACGGAGACAGGAGGAGCGTACTCTTTAATATTATCAGTCATGGCGGTTCCCTGTTTTTAAATCAAGCGCTGTCTTTGTTGGCGTCGTAGTAGGCTTCCTCAACGTATGTATAATACGCCTCGTTGCCTCCTCCTAGCCGCCGCGACATCATCATTGATTTAGAAATGGAATTACACTTCAAGATAACCTCGCGGCGGATATTGGCCGACACGGGCCATTGCCGGCATATCCTGAAATATGAACTGAGCTTTTGCCGGCAGTTGTTCGAGCCGGACATCTTCCGGCTGCATGGTTTTGCGGTCTGTCGCCAGCACGCCCAGTATTCCGGCTCTTTTCACCTTGACATTATCAGCATTGACGGTATCGGCCAATGTCTTTTTAGTGCCGGATAAAGGCGTTGCGGGATCGGGGGTGATCCAGTTAAATATTGTTTTTCTGCGGTCATAGGCCAGCACCTTTAAATCGAGCGCAGGAGTTTCCCACGGGCGGGGGCCGGCCTTGGTCCGGATTTCGAAGCCCACCAGGGCGTTGTCGATCATCTGCTCCCGGGGAGCGGTGCGTGTGTCCAGGCGAGTAGCGCCCCACAGGGCAAGCGGCACGCTTTTGGTTACGATGGAAATATCCAGATATTGGTCCAGATAATGTTTTGCCTCCGGGGACGTAATTCCTGCGGGTTCAAGTTTGACTTCAAGGAAAGAATAAAGAGAATTTTTATCCATGGGCCGGACGCCTAATTTCGCGGGTT
>OFEK01000946.1_pt1 | contig 22926 bp, 15 predicted proteins | sample 1521131 | NCBI WGS metagenome assembly OFEK01 (sample SAMN05720209, study PRJEB24109) | activated sludge metagenome | isolation source: Anaerobic digester | place: China | collected 2015-12-16
GACTACTTCGTATACAGCCGGTTAGAGCTTCAAAGGTTCGCATAAATATAAAAAAATCACGAGGCGATGCCTTCATTGCGGAAGCCGGGCTGTTTTTAACTTCAGAAATAATCAGCGATCCGGTCATTCGCAGAAACAAGGATGGCTGGGTAAGCATGTCGAACGAAACTCCCTGTCCCCATATAACGTATACCCTTGACGGAAGCGATCCGGATCGGGAATCGGATCGGTATACCACTCCGTTTCTGTTGCCCCGGAAAGGAATCGTAAAAGCCCGTGCATTTAACCGGGATCTTTCTGAAAGTGGAAATATCATTACTGAAACATACGATGCCTGCAAAACAAACTGGCGCATTGCAGTTGCTGAACCTTCGCATCCTGCATTCCCGGCAGAAAACGTGATAGATGAAGACCCCGGCAGCATGTGGCATACCGCCTTGGAAGGAATATTGCCACCTCCTCCCTATTCCGTTACGGTTGACATGAATGACACGCTGAGTGTTTGCGGTTTTACATACGCGCCCCGAAACGATGGAAACTTCAGTGGTACGGCGCTTCAGTATGAATTTGCAACAAGCCCCGATGGCGTTCACTGGTTGCCGCAGGTTAAGGGCGAGTTTGCCAATATGCTGAACAATCCGTCGAAGCAAACGATAGAATTCGAACAAACGGCACAGGTGCGGTACTTTCGCTTTACCATGCTTAAAGGAATTTACGGAGAAAACTGGATTTCGGCGGCAGAGCTTGGCATTATCAGCTGTGGGGAGGCATTTCCGCAATAAGCACTTTTAGTTTGTGTACCAGCCTTCGGCAAACGACTGGGATGACGCAATACTAGTTGTTAAGCCGGCATTAAAGTTGAGGAAGCAAAAATCCAGTTTTTTTTAATGACTGTCACCAACATATACAGAAAACCTGAAGCAAAAACACTACCTTTGCGCACGAAAAAAATTAACAAGTATCAGATTTTATGGCAACTACTGCTGACTTTAAGAATGGCTTATGCATTGAATTCAATGGTGATTTATACACTTTGGTGGAATTTCAGCATGTAAAACCCGGAAAGGGTGCCGCATTTGTCAGGACAAAATTAAGAAACCTTAAAACGGGCAAAGTAATTCCGAACACATTCAGTGCAGGAGTTAAGATTGATGTAGCACGTGTTGAGCGTCGTCCCTATCAGTTTCTCTATAAAGACGATAGCGGGTATAATTTCATGCACAACGAAACCTTTGAGCAGGTATTAATTGAGGAGGCTCTTATCAATGCACCTCAGTTTCTGAAGGAGGGCCAATCGGTTGAGATTATGTTTCATGCCGAAACGGAAACGCCTTTAACCTGTGAGCTTCCTCCGTTTGTTGAGCTTACCGTAACCTATACTGAGCCCGGATTACGAGGCGACACCGCAACCAATACGCTGAAGCCTGCTTCTGTAGACACCGGTGCAACGGTTAACGTTCCTTTGTTTATTAATGAAGGGGAGAGAATTAAAGTAGACACACGTACTGGTGATTATTCCGAAAGGGTAAAATCATAACCCAAAAAATAAAAACCGGGCAAACCAGCCCGGTTTTTTCCTGTCATCAATTTCACAGAACCATGCAGCTTGACCCGACACTTACGCTTGCGACCATTGCCAGCCTGATTGAGGCTGAATATGAAGGTGACCCTTCATTTCCGGTAACTGGTTTGAATGAGATTCACATGGTAGAGCCCGGAGATTTAACCTTCGTTGATCATCCAAAATATTACAGCAAGGCATTAAATTCTAAGGCGACAACTATTATTATCAACCAGGAAGTTAGCTGCCCGGAAGGGAAAGCACTGTTGTTTCACAAAGACCCCTTTGCTGCCTATGTTTCACTGGTAAAGAAATTCAGACCGTTTGAGCGGGCCACTTCAATGATCTCGCCTTCGGCTGTTATCGGTAAAGGCACGGTAATCCAACCCGGTGTTTTTGTCGGGAATCATGTTATTATAGGCAGGGATTGCATCATTCACGCAAACGTTAGTATTTACGACCACTCCGTTATCGGTGACCGGGTCATCATTCAGTCGAATAGTGTAATTGGCGGCGATGCCTATTATTTCCAGCGCAAACCTGAGGGATACCGCAAATTTGAATCCTGTGGCCGCGCAGTAATTGGCAACGATGTTGAAATCGGAGCCTTATGTGCAATCGACAAGGGTGTATCCGGCGATACCATGGTCGGCAGCGGAACGAAATTGGACAATCACGTGCAGGTAGGACACGATTCAAGCATAGGCTCTAACTGCCTGATCGGCTCACATTGTGCCATTGCCGGTGTAACAAAAATAGAAGACGATGTAATTCTCTGGGGAAAGGTTGCCATTAACAAGGATCTGGTTATTGGCAAAGGTGCCGTTATTCTGGCCACATCGGCCGTGGATAAGAGTCTGGAAGGCGGTAAAACTTATTTTGGAGTCCCGGCAGATGATGCACGCAAGAAGTGGAAGGAACTGGCAGCATTGCGTCAGCTCCCGGGCATAATCGCTTCAATGGGAATCAACGACGAAGCGACGAAGTAAAGTTTTACAACGGATTAAACAGCCAATCTCCTGGAAACCGCACAATCAGGCAGAGATTTAAATACAAATTTCGATAAAGGCATTTGGTATTAAGGTAGATATTTTTTAGCAGTTGCAAAGAAACGAATTAGCGGGGCTCCAGAAAGCAGACGTATGTACTGTCAGGATTCTTCCTTTTTCGCGGATAGCATAGAAGTATCGACCTCCACGCTGTCTTTGTGGTACAGATCCATTGCTACGATCATAGCAATAAATCCCCAGAATGGAACCGAAGCTTTGTCGGTATCAAGGAAGTTATTGAGGAATCCGTGAATAAAATACGTAACCAGGGCAAGCACGGAAACGAGGCTGTAGAGGCGTATTTCCCTGTTTCTGGCATTACGGTATACTCTTATACCGGTAATGATTGCAGCTGAAGCGATCCAGATAATAGATATCAAACCCGGGACTCCCTGTTCAGAGAGCGGGCCTATGTATTCGCTGTGGGCATTTCCAAGGTCACCTGCGTTTGTACTGATAATGGTACGTTCTTTTGATCGCTGGAATGGGGCATAAACAAACTGATAGGTTCCGGGGCCCCAGCCGAATACCGGACGTTCGCCGAACATTCGGATAGCAGATTGCCAGCGGTTTATACGTTCCAGGTTGGATGCATCGGAAGAGATATTGTAGATCGACTGTACGTGTTCTATAAAATTGGCGGAGGAATCCTGTTTATTCTTTTCAAGAACGTAAAGAATTTCCGTTTTGAACGTATAAAATGACGCGATTGCAGCAATAAGCACTATTGCGATCCACCGGAACTTAATCCGGTATACTACCAGGACGGCAACGCCAATTGCAGCCGCAACGCTCACCCATGCGGCTCTGCTGAATGACAGGTAAAGGGCAAGAATCAGGATTATTGACACCACTCCTGCATAGAATCTGTATGTGCGGGAGCGTTCGTAGTTAAACATAAAACCTACGAACACCGGCACAAAGAATGCGAGTATGGCTCCATAGGCAGTGTGGTCGTTATAGAACGGTTTCATAACCCAGTGACCCTGCCGTTCGGCGAAGCCATAGGAAGAATGGTGAATGGTAGTATAAATGATTACAATGATAAGTGCAGCAACATAAAGCCATTTGAACCGTGAGATATTTTTAACATCCTTAAACAGTAAAATTCCAAGAAAATAGAATGGAACAATAAACCAGAGCCGGGCAGCAAGGAACTTAAAGGAAACCAAGGGCATAGAGCTGGTGATACTGGTAATCAGCAGCCATGAAAGGCTAAAGAAAACGGCTATGGTTACCTGATGGGAGAGGATTTTCTTGTCGTATCGACCATTGAAGAGTGTTTTCAGCACAAATAGAATGAGAACGCCAACCATAAGGGGTTCGGAGGGTATAGAAATTCCGATTCCCAGTTCACTGTCTGAAATGTTTATGGCAAGAGGTGTAACGAAAACGATAAGAAGAAGGAGTTTATCGAGCCAGAAGAGGTACATCAGAGCGATAACAAAAAGCAGCGGCACCGCTATCCCGAGGTAAATCTCTTTTACAACGAGAACGGTATTGAGCAGGATAAATATCCCGCTCAGAACATAGAACCACTTGATTTTAAGATTATCGGCCACCGTATCGGAAGGTTTTCAGGGATCAATTAACCGTTTACGAGGTCTTTCATCTCCTGATTGATGCGTTTATTTTCGACGACAGAAATAATCAGTACGGAGAAGAAAAGGGTTGCGAAAACGGAATAGACAACGATAAGCCAGCGAACCGGATATGCTTTTTTGTCGGCAACGACCGGCGGAGTTACTACATTAGTAAAGGTGAACTGTTTGTTGGCATCGTAAACTGCCCGGTCGTAGATCATTTCAAACTCGGTAAAAATTCTCATGATATCGATACGGCGCTGAGTAAGTATTGCCAGTTCACCGGATTTAGCCTGAAAATTCTCTTTCAGCCGCAACACATCCTTCGTGTTTATATTGGTTGAATTGGATCCGTCGACGGTACGAAGGTATCCGCGTGTGATTTCCCTGGCCTGAGCATCGTAATCGATCAGTTCATAGTTTTCACGCAGGCTGGCGAGAGCCGATTCGATACTATCGAGTTGTGCTTTTTTCTCCTGCATGGCTTTGCCCATGCTTTGTACTACCTCTTCGTATTTAGACCTGTGGATATTCCTTATTTTCAGGTTACAGAAATCAATAATTGCAAGAACCATATCGCGTGCGATAACGGGGTCAGTATCTGTAACCACGATTTCGATGGATTCGTACTGTGTTTTGCTGATCTTTACATTTTTATTGTAAAGATATTGCATAGTAGAATGGAAGTATTTATAGGACGAATCGATGCGGTAATGCGCCGGAAGGTTAAATTTTCGTATTACGCTGTCGCGGATATCCTGTGATTGAAGCCATTGCAGCATTTGTTCACTTTCGCTTTCATCGGAATAAGGAGCGATGTTTGAGGGATAAACCAAGGCGTATGATTTAAATTTTGGTTTGATAAAGTAGGAGCTTGTAAACACAGCTGCAAGGAGGGCGGCGACGGCAGCTATAATCAGGAGATGCCATTTCCACCTGAAAAAGATCTTCATCATGCGGATGTTACTGAAATAGTTCTCAGTGTGCGGCTTTATGTTGTCCATTATGCTGAATTTAAATCTTATTGTTCTGAAATGGAGTTTTTTTTTTCGGCGTACTCATCGTTTTGAGCGCAGGGAATTTCTCAACGGTGATGATAACGATCACTGAGGTGAGGAGTGCTGCTATGGTTGAAACCAGAACGATGATCCAGCGCACGGGGTATGACTTTTTCTCTGCTTTGTACGCTGTTTCCACAACAAATTTTTGCGGAAGGTTTTCCATTGCATCCACTTTGGCCTCTTCATACCTGGCTTTCAAGTAGCTGAGTTGTTTCTTCTCATGCTCAAGCATATCGCGAAGCGAAACATAAGCACCACCGTATTTAGCAAGAAGGCTTAGTTTTTCTTCAAGCGACTGAATGCCTCTGGTATTTCCGCGTGCAATTTCGATGGCCAGCTGCTGATTGAACATTTCAGATTGTGATTCATAGTCATACACGCCAAGTTCACGAATAATTCTGAGTGAATCTTCCATTGCTGCGATCTCATTGCGCAGCTTGTTATACTCCTGTTCGACAATCTTGAATCCCTTCAAGGCACGTTCGCGTTGCATGGCATTCTTGGTTGAATCGAGGAGATCTGAAATGGTATTGGCGATATCGGCTGCCATTTGCGGATCTCTGTCGAGAACGGAGATTCTGACGGCCATAAATTCAGTTCTTCTGAAAGTTATATTTCTTTCATACTGACGAAAAAGCTCAGTATTTTTATACTTCGATGAAGGGTTGATCCGGTAATGTTTCATCAAATCGAACCGGGCGACTACTTTATCTCTGATCTTGTTAGAGCTGAGGATTTGCAGCATTTGTTCCGTTTGCTCATCTTCTCCGAATTCAAGAATATCGGTTTTTGCAGCGGGCTGATCGGTAAGCAGTGCCCTTGACACCGAGTTGCTAGAAACCGGAAACAGAACCACGGAGGAGCGGTACAGCGGAGTAATAAAAAGGCTGGATGAAAAAAATGCCGACAAGATCGCTGCGATCAAACCTATGATAATCAGGTGCTTACGCCAGGAAAACAAAAACTTTCCAAGGCTGCTTGAGTCGAAATCCCTGATTTCTGTTAGTTTATTCTCCGACATATATAATGTTGGTTCGTTAGGGGTTGCCAAAGATAGGGAAAAAACATTCAGTTATGAACAATATTGCTTGCATAAAAACCGAAGTTGCTACAATGTGTAAAATGAAATAATCCTGTTTCAGCTGAGAGTTTGAAGTCAGGTCTACGGATTTCTGGACGCAACCAGGTGCAGGAATCGTCTGATATTGAAAAGTCCGAGCGCAAGTGCAAGAATAATGGAGGCACCCATCATCAGTGCAAATGATTTTATCCAGTGCAAAGGCAAACCGGAAGTGATTCTGCTGATAAGGATCACACCCGCTACAAAAACCACCAGAGTAATCAGGTAGCGTGGGTTAAAGCGGAACCTGAACATGACTACAGCCAGAACAACCTGAATTGCGGCCATCAGAAGCTGAGTCAGAAGGCTTGCCCAGGCGGCGCCAAGGGCTCCGTACCAGGGTATCAGAACGAGATTAAGGCCGATATTGAGCAGCATTCCTCCTGCTGCCACCAGATTAAGGTGTTTGAGGCTTCCGTTTGCGGTAAGCAGTGTACCGAACACATAGGTTGTGGAATAACCGATAAAGCATCCCATCAGCACACTGAAAACGACGGCTGAGTTGGATATATAGTGATCGTAAAGCAAATCCATTATCGGATAGCTGTAGAAATAAGATCCGGCGGCAACAATAACGGAAAGTACAAACAACAAAGTAAAACTCAGTCTGGCAAGGTTTTCAACTTTCTCTCCGGATTTAAGCTGGCGTGCAAACAGTGGCAACAGAAGCACAGAAACAAGGTAAGCAATGTTGTTGGCGGCATCCAGCAGGCGATATCCGTGAGCGTAAATTCCGACTTGAATTTTTCCTTCTTCTCCCGGAATAAGCTTTTGAATTAAAACGGAGTCGAAGCGGTTGTAGAATGTCATTAATAAAACGAGTACGGCAAACGGAAGGCTTTGTTTTATGATCATCACAAAAAAAGGCACATTCCAGTTGAGGCGTGTAAATGATGCTTTCCTGATTACGACCATCAGCGCCACCAGAGCTGTCAGAATATAGGAAAGAGTTTGTGCATAAACGAACCATTCGATTCGCATAGGCTGACTGGTAACATTACCCCAGAGCAGAATGCTGCAGAAAATAATCATAAGAATCCGGTCGAGCACCGAAAGCACGCTGTCGGTTTTAAAGAACAGCAGGGCCGAAACGTTGGAGCGCAGGTAGAGGATAAATGAGATCAGAAACTGGTTTAATCCCAGCAGGACAAGCATCCAGAGACCCGTTCCCCGAAAGCCCCACATCAAACCAGCAGAAAAAGTGATTACGAAATACACGATGGCAAGCATAAACTTCATAATCAGAATACCAGAGAAATGCTTGTTCAGCAGGTGGGTATTCTGGGCAATATTCCGGTTATTGAAATTGGTAATCCCGAAATCAAGCAATATGTTAAAAAGAAAGGAGAAATTGAGGATGGTGAAATAAAAGCCGAAATCTTCAGCGCCCACAACATTTTGCACGGTTCTGTCGATGCCGAAAATCCAGAAGGGTTTTATCAGCAGGTTAAGGAATAACAGGAATCCCAGGTTTGTGAGGAATTTTCGCTGCATGCGGCTTAATATGACAACTGGCCGTGCTATACCGTAAGGGAATGAACAGAAATCCCGAACCGTTAAGCTTTAAATGTTAAATTTGCGCAAAAATATTATTATTCTGACAATAAATACCGACCTTGTAATAATAAAAGGCGGATCATCCGGGAGTAAATTGAAAATTGCAGTAAATACACGGTTGTTGCTTAACGGCAAGCTTGAAGGGATCGGATGGTTTTCGTACGAAAATCTTAAGCGGATCACAACTTCTCACCGGGAGCATGAATTTTATTTTATTTTCGACAGGCCGTATCATCCCGGTTTCATTTTCGGTCCGAATGTTACACCGGTAGTTATCGGTCCTCCGGCCCGGCATCCGGTTCTTTATTTTATCTGGTTCGAATTATCGGTTCGCTATAAGCTGAAAAAGCTGGGAATCGATCTGTTCCTTTCTCCCGACGGCTACCTCTCGCTTGGGAGCAGGATCCCTTGCTTAACTGTTTTTCACGATCTCAACTTCGAGCACTATCCTCAGAGTTTACCGTTTGCAGAAAGATGGTATTACCGGACCTTTTTTCCGAAATATGCGCGCAAAGCCAAGCGCATAGCCACGGTATCGGAATTTTCCAAAAGCGACATCATCCGCCTTTACGGCATATCATCTTCCAAAATCGATGTGGTTTACAACGGAGCCAACGAAGCGTATGCACCCGTTGATGAAGCCAGGAAGATGGAAACGCGGGCCCGCTATTCGGAAGGCAAGCCTTATTTCTTTTTTGTCGGATCGCTTCATCCGCGCAAGAACCTTATTAATTTATTCAGGGCATTCGATCTGTTTAGAAAAACGGATACTGAAGGTACGAAGCTGCTGATTGCGGGTGCAAAAAAGTGGTGGACGGGCGAGATTGCCACAGTTTATAACAATATGCAGTACCGGGACAGTGTAATTTTTACGGATCGGTTGGAAACTTCAGAAATGAATGATGTAATGGGTTCTGCGCTGGCTCTTGCTTATGTTTCTTATTTCGAAGGCTTTGGGATTCCTATTGTTGAGGCCTTCCGATGCGGCACCCCGGTTATTACCTCTGATGTCACGAGCATGCCTGAGGTGGCAGGTTCGGCTGCATTACTGGCCGATCCATTTGATCCGGAGAGCATTGCACAGGCTATGAAAAGAATAGCGGAAGACAGTGAGCTGCGCAGCCGTTTGATTGAAGAGGGATTTGAGCGTGCGCGTATTTTCACCTGGGACAAATCGGCAGAGCGGCTCTGGGCTGCCATTGAACGAGTTATTGGTGAAAGTATCTAAACCGGGTCATCGCCCATAAAAATTAAACCCAAAACCGGAATTACCGTTTTTTATTCTGCGTTAGCAGGCTAACGATCCATATTGCCGCAAGAGCAAACACAAAGGAAGTAAAGCGCACGGAAACAGCCTGATCAAGTACAGAAATCTCTGACCAGACAACCGTGGAAACGGAACCTGTGATCATTCCGGCTATAACGCCCTGCCAGGTAGTTTTCTTCCACTTCAGCAAAAGCAGCATTGCCGGTCCAAATGAAGATCCCAGTCCGGCCCAGGCATACGACACCATATTAAAAATCAGTTTTTCCGAAGTAATGGCAATGATAAATGCAGCAATTCCGACCGAAAAAGTAACCAGACGGCTCAGGGTAACCATTGCTTTTGGCGAAAGCTTCAATTTAAGGATGTTGTGACAAAAATCTTCGGCAACGGAGGAAGAAACGACCAACAACAGGCTATCGGCGGTCGACATCATGGCGGCGATAGCTGCGGAAATAATTATTCCGGCAAACCAGGCAGGCATCAGCTGGGTTGCAAGGTGAGGCATTACGCGTTCCACGTCGCTGAAGTAGCCCTGTCCGTATAGCCCGAAGCCTATGATTCCTATCGCCATAGCACCGGTAAAGGCGGGAATGGCCCAGACAATTGCAATACGCTTGCTGACGATCATCTTTTTCGGGTCGCCGATCGACATAAACTTTGTTAACAGGTGTGGTTGGCCCATATATCCAAAAGCCCAGCTTAAACCTCCAATTACAAGAGCTGCGGCAGCCCATCCGGTTTTCCCGCCGGTGAGGCTGAAGAATCCGGGACTTGCAGCCTCCCATGCATCTACCAGCCCGCCATCAAAGAACCCCAGCTCTGCCAGTCCGGCTATAGGAAGAACCACCATAGCCACGAACATAAGAACGCCCTGGATTACGTCGGTCCATACAACGGCCAGAAATCCGCCCATCATTGTATACAGAATAATCACGGCAGCACCGATGAGCATTCCGTAAAACTGTCCGATTCCGAAAGTTACATTCAGCACTTTACCGGCTCCGTTGAATTGTGCGGCAAGGTAGAAAGTAAAAAAGAATACAATTATCGTCATGGAAACCAACCGGAGGTGCAGGCTTCCTTTTGTAAAACTATTGGAAAAGACATCGGGAAGGGTAATGGCATTGACCGCTTCCGAACGTTGCCGGATATCGTTGGCAATGACAAACCAGTAGAAGAAGATTCCCAGCAGACATCCTAAAGCCGTCCATATTTCTATCAGTCCGAAGGCAAAAGCAGCGCCGGGGAGTCCGAGCAGAAGCCAGGCCGACTCTCCTGCCGAGCGTTCGGAGAGAGCGACGACCCAGGGGTTCATCCTGCGTCCGCCAAGAAAATAATCGGCATTGGATTCATTCCGTCGGTAGGTTATAACACCGATAACCATCATCACGGCAAGGTAAAATACAAAACCAATGAGTGTTGCGTCCATACGACAGCGGGTTGAATGATACCAATCGTAAAGTGACGCTAATATAAGGTAATGGAAACTAAAATAAAATTTCCGTTTTAAAAACAGTGAACCGGAATTACCGGAGGATATTTACTTCCGTCTCGAGCTGCACTTCAAACGTCTGTTCTACTGAATATATGATACGGTTTGCCAGTCCCAGGATTTGGCTACCGGTTGCATTACCGTGGTTAACGAGGACCAGCGCCTGGTTTTGGTGGACGCCTGCGTCGCCTTCGCGAGCGCCCTTCCATCCACACTTCTCGATAAGCCAGCCGGCGGCCAGTTTAACGCCATCGGTCGAAGGATAAGACGGAATATCCGGGAAACGCTGTTTTAGCTGCCGGAATTGATTTTCGCTGATTACCGGATTTTTAAAGAAGCTCCCTGCATTGCCTGTAATGGCAGGGTCGGGCAGTTTGCTTCTGCGAATGGAGGCAACGGCATGTGCAACATTCTGCACGCTGGGCTGGAGCCCGTTCTTTTCAAGCTCAGCTGCAATAGAACCATAGGCAGTATTTGGCTCGGGAAAAATCCGGAGTTTAAAGGTTACGGAAATAATGAAATACTGTCCTTTCAGTTCCTGTTTAAAGATGCTGTTACGATATCCGAATCCGCATTCGGAGCGGAAGAATTCACGAAATTCACCGGTGCGCAGCGAAACAGCCTCCAGCATATAAAAGCTGTCTTTCATCTCCACGCCATAAGCACCGATGTTCTGAATAGGACTGCTGCCGACTTTACCGGGAATAAGTGTCAGATTCTCGAGACCTCCGAAGTTATGGCGAACGGTAAACTGAACAAGGTCGTCCCATTCTTCCCCGCCCATTGCCCGGACGTAAACGAAACTCTCGTCTCTTTCGAGGATTTCTATGCCTTTCAGGCAATTACGGATGACAAGCCCGTCGTAATCACCGGCAAAAAGCACATTGCTGCCACCCCCGAGAAACAGGAATTTCCCTTTACGGTTGTTTATAAGTTTAAGCATACCGGGAATCTGGCTTTCGGCCTCAAGGGTAGTAAAAGCGGAAGCCAGAACATCCATATGGAAAGTGTGGAAAGGCTTCAGATTTACATTATGCTGCAGCAGCAATTCAGATTTTACATTCATGGCACAAAGGTAGAAAGATTATATGCCGTGCCCTTGTCTGTTGTAGTTTAAAATTTAGCGTGTAAATAATTTTCATGTCTCATTTTCAACCGTTGCCGGTCTTAAAATGAAAAAATTCTCTGGAAACCGGCTGAAGAGAATGTTTATTTTAGATGAAACAAGCTGTCAACATAATTTCATAAGTAGTAAAAAACAGGTACTTTTGCACGCCACTCCATGCTTCGACAAAGTTGAAAAAAGTACTAGTTTCTGTAACAAACGACCTGAGTACCGACCAGCGGGTTGACAAGGCTTGTCTGACCCTTACGGGGATGGGATTCCGGGTTACTCTTGCAGGACGGAAGCTGCCGGAGAGTCTTCCGTTGAGTAGCCGGAAGTATGAAACGGTACGAATGAGGCTATTATTCCGGCGAGGTCCATGGTTTTATGCCGAGTATAATGTACGATTATTTTTTCTTCTGCTTTTCCGGAAGTGTGACTTACTGGTTGCCAATGATCTCGACACATTGCCGGCCAACTTCCTGGTACATTTGCTGAAGCGGATTCCGATGGTATACGACAGTCATGAGTATTACACTGGCACTCCTGAACTGGTAAACCGGCCGCGGATTCGGGCAATATGGGAAAGTATTGAGGGGTGGATTTTCCCGAAGCTGGGCGATATTATCACGGTAAACGGCTCCATAGCAAGGCTGTATGAAGAGAAGTATGGCAAACGCCTGTACGTTGTCCGAAATATTCCAAGGACCCCCGGGCCGGGATTGAATCCGACGCGGGATGAACTTGGTTTGCCGGAGGACAGGAAAATCGTGCTGCTTCAGGGGGCAGGCATCAACATACAACGCGGGGCTGAAGAGGCGATAGATGCCATGCGTTATCTTGACGGTGTATTGCTGCTGATAATTGGCGGAGGGGATGTGCTGGAGCTATTGAAAAACAAATCTCAGAATCCGGAGCTGCGCGACAAAGTTATTTTCCGGGACAAGATGCCTTACACGGAGCTAATGAAACACACGCGTTTGGCCGATCTTGGGCTGACGCTCGACAAAGACACCAACATCAACTACCGGTTTAGTCTGCCCAACAAGCTTTTTGACTATATTCACGCCCGCATTCCCGTGCTGGCATCACGTTTACCCGAGATAGCCTCCATTGTTGAGAGTTACCGGATCGGGATGATAACCGAAAGTCATGATCCGAAGGCGATAGCAGAGATGATTCGGGAGATGCTCAGCGATGAAATCCGTTATAAGGTCTGGAAACAGAATCTTGCGAAAGCAGCAGAAGAGCTTTGCTGGGAAAAAGAAGAACTCGTTTTGAAAGAATTGTATAAGAAGTATGTCTGATCGCCACCTGCATATCGTTGCATTTGATGTTCCTTTCCCACCCAACTACGGCGGAGTAATCGATGTATTTTATAAAATTCGTGCATTGCACCGTGAAGGCATAAGGTTGCATCTTCATATTATTGAATATCCCGGCCGGGGGCGCGCTCCGGAACTTGATCCCTATTGTGAAGAGGTTTTTTATTACTCCCGAAAAACAGGATTGCGATCGGCATTCAGTTTCATCCCTTATATTGTCAAAAGCCGTGAATCGGAGGAGTTGATGGCTAATTTACTGAAGGATGATTATCCTGTTTTGTTTGAAGGTATGCATTCGTGCTACTACATAGACGATCCCCGGTTAAGCGGGCGGTTACTCATCTATCGCGAAAGCAACATTGAACACGATTATTACCTGAACCTTTTCAAAGCCGAGCGGCACATCGGCAAGAAGGCCTATTTCCTGGTTGAAAGTTTAAAACTCAGGCTCTTTCAGCGCAAACTCAAGCATGCCGGATGTATGCTTGTAGTATCGGAAAGCGATACTGCATACCTGAAGCGTCGGTTTCCCCGGCACGACATACGATATCTTCCAAGTTTTCATGCCAACGACGGGCTGAACATTCCGGAAGGCAGCGGCACTTATTCGCTTTACCACGGAAACATTGAAGTACCTGAGAATGAGGCTGCAGCAGAGTTCCTGATCCGAAAAGTATTTGCAGGCTGCAAGCACCGGCTTATTATTGCTGGTATGAATCCGCCAAAACGGATAGTGGATCTGGCGGCCCGGTACGATAACATCGACGTACGTTCGAATCCGGGAGATGAGGAGCTGTTTGAGCTGATCCGGAATGCCCATGCCAATGTTTTGGTAACCTTTCAGGCTACCGGCTTAAAGCTCAAGTTGCTGAATACTCTTTTCAATGGCCGTCACTGTATTGTAAATTCGCAAATGCTGAGCGGAACAGGGCTGGAATCGTTGTGTCATATAGCCGAATCGGCTGCAGATATCCGCAAGAAACTGAATGAAATACAGGATATACCCTTTAAAGAGGATGAAATGGAAAAGAGGCAGAAGATATTAAACCGCACGTATTCCAATTCAGGCAATGCTGACCGGCTGATCGAAGCCGTTTTCGGAAAATAGCACTTTACCGCCTTCGCATTTCAGCGTCCTTGACGGGAACTTTTCCATTATGGCATAATTATGCGTAGCCATCAGTACGGCCCGGCCTGCGCGACTGATATCAATAAGCAGGGACATAATTCCTTCGGATGTTTCGGGATCGAGGTTGCCGGTAGGCTCATCGGCAAGGATCAGTTCGGGGTCGTTGAGCAGGGCACGGGCAATGGCAACGCGTTGCTGTTCGCCTCCCGACAGTTGGTGGGGCATTTTAAATCCTTTGGTCTTCAAGCCTACTTTATCGAGTACATCTTTGATCCGATCCTGTATTTCATTTTTATCGCTCCAGCCGGTAGCACGCAAAACAAAAAGAAGGTTATCGTTTACGCTTCGATCGGATAGTAGCTGAAAATCCTGAAACACAATCCCAAGTTTCCGACGAAGGAAAGGCACATCGTGGGGTCGGATAGTTTTCAGGCTGTAGCCTGCCACCTCGGCATCGCCTTCGTTAACCGGAAGGTCGGCGTAAAGCGTTTTGAGCAGGCTGCTTTTCCCGGTACCCGTTTTACCAATCAGGTAGACAAACTCTCCTTTATCGATATTGAGAGTAACTTCGGAAAGTACAAGGATATTTCGTTGATAAACGCTGAGATTATTCAGGCTGACGATGGTATCGAGTGGCATGTGTAACAGAATTGGATGGTGTAAAGATAAGTTTAGTTTCGAAAAGAATGGCCCGGGTTGTTGAAAAACCGTTTATATCCCTTTCGAATCATCAATGCGGGCAGGTTAATTCTTAATTCGAAGAGGCATATTTATTAATAAAATCGAAAAGAATTTCTTTTCGGATAGGTTTGCTTACATAGTCGTTGCATCCTGCCCGGATCGACTTCTGGCGGTCTTCTTCGAATGCATAGGCAGTAAGAGCGATAACAGGAAGATCTTTACGGAAGGATCTGATCTGGCGGGTTGCCTCATATCCATCCATAACCGGCATTTTAATATCCATTAGCACTAATGCAATTTCATCGTTATCGCGGCACTGAATAACGGCTTCCTGTCCGTTGAGTGCGCGTATCAGCCGATAGGGCTTACCGGCGAGAATGCGGCTGATGTAATAATAGCTAATGTCGTCGTCTTCGGCAACTAAAATCGCTCCATTCACCTCAAAATCCGATCTGTATCCTGAACGGCTCAGGCTGGTATCCATGTCTTCATGCGCCGGGGCATAAGGGAGAGAGAAAAAGAAAACGGATCCTTTGCCGGCTTCCGATTCAAGGGTAATTTCGCCACCCATCATTTCTACATAGGCTTTGCAGATTGCAAGTCCCAATCCCGATCCTTCGTATTCCCTGGAGAACGTTACATCGGCCTGAACGAAGCGTTCGAAAACGGAGGACTGTCGTTCTGCGGGAATGCCTTTCCCGGTATCTCTGACATAAAACTCAAGCATTTGATCCTGGAGCAGGCATCCGAATTCAACGTAGCCTTTCCGCGTAAATTTCAAAGCATTTTTTATCAGATTCGTCAGAATAGATTCAATCTTAACAGGATCCGTTTGAATAACATCGGGCTGACCTGAGAGGAGAACCGGCTCCCGGAGTTCAATACCGTTTAATTCAGCATCGAATTTGAAAAATTTATGCAGTCGGACCATCAGCTGGTTGATACTCAGATGCGAGTAATTAAGAACTGCCTGGCCCGATTCAATCTTTGATATATCGATGATATCGTTAATGGTTGAAAGCAACCGGTTTCCGCTTGCTTTTACGATGCTGATGTACTCATCCCTCAGATCTCCCGAAAGGTCTTCCTGTTGTAAAAGATCCATAAATCCAAGGATTCCGTTCATAGGGGTACGGATTTCGTGGCTCATATTTGCCAGGAAAGCGGTTTTGAGCCTGTCGCTTTCCTCTGCCTTTTCTTTGGCTTCTTTCAGTTCGAAAAAAAGGCGTCGCTTTTCTGTAACGTCTTCCAATATCAGGATATAGTGACTGATATTGCCATCTGAATCAAGAACGGGAGAGATTACGATATTTTGCCAGTAGGGCTCACCGTTTTTTCGTTTTTCCAGAAATTCGCCGCTCCACTCACTGCCGTTGTGAATGACATCCCATATTTCAGTCGCAAAATTTCTGGATGATTTTCCGGAATCGAGGAAGGACGGTACAATACCTATCAGTTCGGCGGAATCGTAGCCTGTAATCTGTAAAAACCTGGGATTGACAAATTCAACAATTCCCTGAGCATTGGTAAGAGCCATACCTACCGGACTCTGTTCGATTGACCTAATAAGCACTCTGACCTGACTTTCGGCTCTTTTCTTTGATGTTACATCATGAACAATGGAATGGAGTAAAATTCTGCCCGACATTGAAATGGCGCTGCTGAAAACTTCCACATCGCGAATGCTGTTATCCTTAAGACGATGTTTAAACTCAAAATGGATGCGTTGCTTTTGCTTAACCCTGTCCATTTCATACAGCAGTTCATCTATTGGATTAAGGTTTATCCGACTAATATTCAACCCGGTAAGTTCATCGCGTGAATATCCGTAGAAATTGCAGGCGGCATTGTTGGCATCAACAATATCGCCGGTTTCGGGATTGATGAGTAATTTTACTGCTGCATGATGTTCAAACAGATGCCGGAACTTCGATTCGCTGGAAACCAGTGATTCTGCTGCCTGTTTCCGATCGGTAATATCCAGAACTACTCCAAAGAAGAAATGTTGTTCGTCCAACCGGTGATACTGCATATGTACTTCAACGGGATATTTGGCGCCGTTCTTGCAACTATGAGAGGTTTCGAAAACCAGAATATCCTTTTCGCCGCTTACAAGCGTCTGACGGATTTCCTTTATCTTCAGCGGAGTATAGTAATCCGAAATTACAGACGGATGCATGCCTGTCAACTCGGAAGCAGAATAGCCGAGTGTGCTGATCGCACCGTGGTTTACGTATTCAAAGGTAAAAGTATCGGCGTTAAGAATATAAATTTCATTCAGGCTGCTGTCGACCAGGCGAATGAGTTTACTAAGCTCAGCTTCAGCTTTTTTTCTTTCAGTAATATCGATAAAGTTTATAACCAGGCCGTTGACGGCGGGTTCTTTCAGTAGATTACTGATTGTACTTCTGGCCCACCGAACCGAACCATCTTTTTGCAAATACCTGTATTCTAATGTAGTAATAGATTCGGAATTTTTCACCAGCTCATTTATTGCTTTCTCAACGTAAAGCCGGTCTTCCGCAAAAACAATATCGAGGGCAACAGGCATCTCCTCTAAGGAATCGTATTTCATGAGCCTTAGGGCTGAAGGACTTGAATAGGTTATACGGTTAGAAGGGTTGAGCAAAACGATGCCATCGGGAGCCTTTTCAATAATAGCTCTGAAATACTCTTCCTGTTGTCTGATTCTGATTTCGGAGAGAATGTGCTTTGAAACGTCGTTTACGAGCACATGTCTGGCTTTTCTTCCCTGAAAATAAACCAGGTGTGAAATTACCTCAACATAGATCAACTCTCCATTTTTGCGCACATGCCTCCATATTCCGGCAAAATTGTGATTCAGTTTGGTATTAGACAAATCATCCACCAATGCCGGCAAATCTTCCGGTGGCCGAATAGACTTTATAGTCATGGCGAGAAACTCTTCCCTTGAATAACCGTAATGGTTCACGGCTGCATCATTCACTTCAAGGAATGCGAGCGTTTCCAGATCGTATATCCACATAGGCTGCGGATTATCGGAGAACATTCTCCGGTATTTGCGTTCGCTATCAAGCAGGGCAGCCTGGCGTTCACGATCCCGGGTCTGATCTCTGAATACAAGCACAACGCCGGTAATCATTCCGTCGCGATCGCGTATCGGGGAAGCGCTGTCGGCCACGGGAATAACGGAACCGTCTTTTTTCACAAGCATTGTATGACTTGATATTCCGGCAACGGAACCATGGGCAAGCACTTTTGCAACCGGACTTTCGATAACCATGCCCGATTCCTCATCAATTATATTAAAGATTTTTTCTACGTTTAAGCCGGAAGCGTCGTTTTCCTTCCAGCCTGTTAGATTTTCGGCAACCGGATTCAGGTTTCGGACCAAACCCCGGTTATCGGTAACAATTACCGCATCTCCAATACTGTAGATGGTTGTACGGAATTCTTCACGAGCCCGCAGCAGGGTTTTGAGGGCTACGCGGCGATGGTTTGTATAAATTAAAGAGAAGAAGGAAATCAAAAACAGTCCAAGGAGAATAAAAACAACCAGCAGCAAGCCTAATTTCTGTTTAAGCGTATAATAAGCACCTTCACGATCAATTTTTGTTACTAAAAGCCAGGGTGTCTCATCCACACTGTTTAAATATGCAATAACATCTGCACCTCTGTAATCGGCGCCTTCAAATACGGCGGAATACCCGGGGGTGCACACAGCTGAATCCCAGGTGTGATCACCTATTGAAAAATATGCCTTCAGGGCCATGTTCTCATGAAAACGGGAAGGACTCACTATCAGAAGTCCGGTGCTGTCGGGCATGAGCAAAATCGACTCCGCTCCCGGACTGGAAGTGGGATCAAACGAAAGAAGCGGGTATAAAAACCCGGAGGGATCGATGCGAAGCACCAAGAACAGCGTAAGATTTGAATCAATCGTAACCGGAGCAATAAAATCGATGTGGGCTTTATTGCAATTACTGCATAAAAAAAGGCCTGTACTAACTACCTCATTCTTATTGAATGATTGCGACAGCACATCGGCAAAGTAATTCGGAACAACTGCGGATTCCCTGGTTGAAATCAACAAATTACCTTCGGCATCGCAGATCATTACATCTTCGTAACCGTGTTCGGACTTAAGGTCGTTGAGATAAAATAAAAGTTCGTGTTTGTCTTCCCCGCCGGAACTGAATAAAATGCGGCGAATAGCCGGAACGATGAATGAACTTTGGGATATGGAAAGACCATCGTCAAATTCATCGGTATACCATTCGGTTATTTGTGCTGTTTTGAGTTCCGATACCGTAACAAGTTCACTGATTTTCTCCTTCCTTACCCTCTCGAATTCATCCCGGTAATATCTGGATGCGAAATAGGCCAGTATACACAACAACACAAGCAGAATGAGGGAAACTGCCACTTTTGGAAATGAAATCCTCTGTATCATCGACATCCGTATCAAGCGCATAAAGAATTTCAAGAAAGCAAATATAAAATAATAAATATTATACAGTTAACGTACAGCTTTAAAGTTTGATAATCCGGAGCAAAATTTCGAATATCAGTGGTAACTGAATGTTTTTTAGTTCCATGAGAAGCGTGGCTTAGCATCGGCCATTGCAATTCCGACAAGTCCCAAACGGTAATTCCTGCCGAACAGCAGAGAAGGCATTAATGGGCTCGAACAAGCGTAGAGTACCACTGGTCTATACTTTTTTCGGGCTTCGGGAAGAATCTGGAAGGTTGAGCTGAAGGCATACGTTATCGAATGCTAAGCACCATCGATCGGATGGTTGAATTGAGAAAAGATTGTATTTGTAGTGAGAAATAATTCTAACCGGAATGCGATATTTTCAAAAGCGCCCATCGGTACTTAGCCTCGACCGACAGTTTTGTATTTCATTTTTCCATAGCATGAAATTACTTCCGAATCGGTATGAACTACAAAACCTTTATCCGGAACAACAGGCATATCTCATCATATAGAACAAACCGCATGAGCTATTATGCTTTCGGTTGTTTGCGATAACTTCAAGTACTTATAATTATGGCTGACCCGGGAAAACGGAGTTACGATTTGCAGCCGGGCAAATCATACGTATTTTCATATTCAAGAGCAGGCCAGGTAACGAGAAAGTGCTGAATTTAACTGTGAGCGACATTGGAATAATCGTAAATTTTTTAATGCAATCCATACGTATGAATACACACAAAATTGCAAGCTCCTGCATAAAACTATTGTGGAAAAATAAATTCAAAATAATTGGACAGTACTCTGAAAACTTTAATTATCAACAAACTAAAACAGACACACACAGGTTTGGAGAATTCCTGGGTCTGTTGACAAAACAAACAGCATAATTTTGTTTGATTCCGAAAATTCGTGTAGGTTTGAAGCCATCTAAACAAGTCTGTACGCGATGAGTCAGCAATTTGATCCCAGAAAAAATTACGAGAAAACAAAAAAAGAGGCCGGATATGTAATGCGGTGTGATGCCAGCCAGGAGACTTACGATGCCATTGGATTTATGTCGGGTCTGGAGGTTCATCAGCAGCTTAAAACCCGCGAAAAACTCTTTTGTCATTGTCCGGCAGGTATATATCAAAAGCCTGAAGACTTCGATGCCGAGGTAATCCGGCACATGCGTCCCACCCTGAGCGAATTGGGAGAATACGACGGAACGGCTCTGATGGAATTTAAAACCCGTAAAAATATAGTTTACCGTCTGAAGAATGAGACCACGTGTACATATGAAGTTGACGACACTCCGCCATTTCCACTAAACAGGGAAGCTCTTGAAATTGCAATAGAGATTTCCCTGCTTTCAAAACTGAATATTGTTGGTGAGGTACACATCACCCGGAAGCAATATCTCGACGGCAGCATTCCCACCGGGTTTCAGCGTACGGCAATTATTGGCGTAGAAGGAGAGATTCCGCTAAAAGATAAAACGATAAGGCTGATACAATTAAGTTTGGAAGAGGATTCCTGCCGCGAGGTTTCCGACATAGGGCATACCCGTATTTACCGCACCGATCGTTTAGGAATGCCACTCATTGAAACGGTTACCTATCCCGACATGGCAAATCCTGATGAGGTAAAAGAAGCGGGGGATTATATCCGTTTTCTGAACAGGAGTACGGGTAAGGTGCGAACGGGCATCGGAGCCGGCCGGCAGGATGTGAATGTAAGTTGCCGGGGCGGTTCAAGGGTAGAGATAAAGGGGGTTGCGCACACGCGTTGGATTCCCGAGCTTACACACAATGAATGTTTCAGACAGTGGTCGCTTCTAATATTGCGTGACCGTTTGCAACGCGATATCCCGGGATATAAATCCTGGAAAATAAGTCATGCAGCAATCGATTACCACGACTTCAAATTCGAATACGGTTCCCTTGTGGATGCAAAAAACAAGAAGCACAAAATCATAGCAGTAAACCTTCCTGGTTTTGCGGGAGCATTATCGCATTTCACCCAGCCCGGCAAGATGTTTGCCAACGAGTTAACCGACCGTTTGAAAGTAATTGCCTGCATAGAAAAGCCAAACATGACACATACCGAGGATTTTGAACAGGCGATACCGGAAAAAGACTGGGAAGCTATCCGGAAGGCTTTGAAAGCCAATGGCAAAGACGCCCAGCTTCTGATCTGGGGTCCGGAAGATGATATGCCGACTGCGCTGGAAACCATAGAAGAGCGTTGCCGTATGGCCTTTGAGGGCATACCTCCGGAAACCAGAAAATCTTTCGAAGACGGCACCACCATTTTTGAGCGCGTATTGCCGGGAGCCGACCGGATGTATCCCGATACCGATAGTGCTCCCATTCCCCTGGAGGATACGTATATTGCCAGTCTTGGAAACAACCTGCCGCAGGAAGTAACCGACAGATATAAAATTATGAAAGAATGGGGAATTCCGGAAGACACCTATACTTACATCTTCAGGAAAGACCTGTTTCCGCTGATTGAGAAGATCGTTAACGATCTCGGTTATAAACCTTCCTTTACGGGCACACTCTTCGGGCACAAGCTAAAGTATATAGAAGGACACATCCGTCCGGCTGCAGGATTTTCGAACAAGATTGTGTACGGACTTCTTAAGTACATCCGGGACAAAGGTCTGGCGCCTGAAATTGCATGGCTGATGCTTCCGCACGTTTATGCACATCCCAAACTTGATTTCGACTCGGTTCTGACCAGTATCCGGTTCAAAAAAACCGGCAAAGAAGAGTTGTTGCAACAGCTTCCGTTTTTAAAGACCAAATTCAGAGAAATCCGGCATTCCGAAAAAGAAGGAATTGAAAAGCACTGGATAATGGGACAATTGCGCCGGGTTGCGATCGGAAACGTACCTTTATCGGAACTTTCAGAAATTATCGGAGAGAAATAAGGCGACGCTTACAACAGACACAGAAACAGACTAAAGAACGACACATTATGGCTGACGATTTTTTCCAGGGATATAAAGGCGCTTCGCTTGAAGTATTAAAAAAGTTTAATGTGCGGGTTTGGGGGCAGGCTGAGGTTGCAACCACGCGGGGATTGTTTAAGGGTACTGTATTACCCCGTGCAGAGAACGACGACGACCAGCATATTGTAATGAAAATTGCCACCGGTTATAATGTAGGGATTGACATTGCAACGATAACCGGGATGAAGGAAACCGGATATAAAAAAGCCAATTACAAAATTCCCGAGAAGGAGTTTCCGTATACCCAGGGATTGCCTAAGGTAAAACTTATCGGAACGGGCGGTACCATTGCTTCCCGGCTTGATTACCGGACGGGAGCCGTGATCCCGGCATTTTCTCCCGGAGAATTGTACGGTGCTGTACCCGAGCTTGCGCAGATTTGCAACCTGACAACTGAAAAAGTATTTGCAGTTTTCAGTGAAAACATGGCACCCGAAAACTACCGGAAGCTTGCAATTGCCATTGGCAAGGAGATAGAGAACGGGGTAGAGGGGATAGTAATCGGGCATGGGACCGACACTCTCCATCATACGGCT
>OFEK01000951.1_pt1 | contig 22848 bp, 20 predicted proteins | sample 1521131 | NCBI WGS metagenome assembly OFEK01 (sample SAMN05720209, study PRJEB24109) | activated sludge metagenome | isolation source: Anaerobic digester | place: China | collected 2015-12-16
CGGTGTCCAGGTGTGCAGGGTGTACGGTTCATCCCCACGTACATGGGGAACGCTCGGCCTTGCACCGCTTCCGGCCGGCCAAGGTCGGTTCATCCCCACGTACATGGGGAACGCCCGGTCGCGACGGTCAACGCGCCGAACTTGACCGGTTCATCCCCACGTACATGGGGAACGCCCGGTCGCGACGGTCAACGCGCCGAACTTGACCGGTTCATCCCCACGTACATGGGGAACGCCCGGTCGCGACGGTCAACGCGCCGAACTTGACCGGTTCATCCCCACGTACATGGGGAACGCTGATGGGGTTGATAGTCATCTCCGATCACGTCCGGTTCATCCCCACGTACATGGGGAACGCGTTGTAGTTCTGGAGCCAGAGTTTTAATGAGCCGGTTCATCCCCACGTACATGGGGAACGCGAGGGCGCCGCCGGCGTCGAAGATTTTTACGTCGGTTCATCCCCACGTACATGGGGAACGCGGATCCGGATGGCGTCGATGCGTTCCGGCCTGCGGTTCATCCCCACGTACATGGGGAACGCATCGTTTGAAAAAGATGGATCTGGTTATGGCACGGTTCATCCCCACGTACATGGGGAACGCGGTATTGATCTGCTGCTCGATTCCTATGTACGCGGTTCATCCCCACGTACATGGGGAACGCGTTGTATTTCGTGGAGTCCGGCTCACCGATTTCGGTTCATCCCCACGTACATGGGGAACGCTTCTCTCTGAATCGCCCTCTGAGCTGCCAGTTCGGTTCATCCCCACGTACATGGGGAACGCCGCTTCAAGGAGCCCTGCTGCGCCGGGCCCGGCGGTTCATCCCCACGTACATGGGGAACGCGTGAGGAGGAGGAGACCCGCCCCAAAAAGTGTCGGTTCATCCCCACGTACATGGGGAACGCTCTCCATCCGATATCTCCAGGAGGAGCGCGACCGGTTCATCCCCACGTACATGGGGAACGCGGAGCCGCAGGCGCGGGAACAGTTCCTCGACCCGGTTCATCCCCACGTACATGGGGAACGCCGGATCGCCTGTCCGTCGCTCTCGATTTTCAGCGGTTCATCCCCACGTACATGGGGAACGCAACATATATTTTACTACGAACAGCTTGACTCCCGGTTCATCCCCACGTACATGGGGAACGCGGAGTTGCTAGGACGCCTATACGCTGCTCTTGCGGTTCATCCCCACGTACATGGGGAACGCGTTCATCATGCCCGGCCGCCGGAGGCGGTAGGCGGTTCATCCCCACGTACATGGGGAACGCGGCTCCGTGCTGATCGCAGATATCCAGACCGGCGGTTCATCCCCACGTACATGGGGAACGCCGACGATGCCGTACCACGAGCGTATTACAATTCGGTTCATCCCCACGTACATGGGGAACGCCCGGACCGCAGGGATATCATCCTGGTCCATTGCGGTTCATCCCCACGTACATGGGGAACGCATCTCCCGGCCGGCTCTGTGCGGTATAATTTGCGGTTCATCCCCACGTACATGGGGAACGCCGCCTCTGCATACGCCAGCGCTATCCGGAGTTCGGTTCATCCCCACATACATGGGGAACGCTCTCTTCCGGATTCCCAGGTTCCGGAATACAACGGTTCATCCCCACGTACATGGGGAACGCGTGATCGGCGCCGACGACCGATACCCCGTCAACGGTTCATCCCCACGTACATGGGGAACGCCTGAGAGTTGCCGTACACCAGGCTCATATATCCGGTTCATCCCCACGTACATGGGGAACGCGTGATCGGCGCCGACGACCGATACCCCGTCAACGGTTCATCCCCACGTACATGGGGAACGCCTGATATCGAGCGACCGCAACTTAAACAGGTTCGGTTCATCCCCACGTACATGGGGAACGCCCGGCTCGCCCCCGCACCCACCGTGGCCCCGGCGGTTCATCCCCACGTACATGGGGAACGCCACGGTGGTTATGTCCCGGCCCTCGATGATGGCGGTTCATCCCCACGTACATGGGGAACGCGAATCGAGCAGCAGATCAATACCGCTCTTGCTCGGTTCATCCCCACGTACATGGGGAACGCGTAGGCGATCGCCTGCCCGTCGGATTCGTAGACGGTTCATCCCCACGTACATGGGGAACGCCGCTCCAGGACCGCCCGCTCTTCGTTGTAGTTCGGTTCATCCCCACGTACATGGGGAACGCGAGGAGAAATTTCGCTCCCACGAAGGCCATAACGGTTCATCCCCACGTACATGGGGAACGCGGAGTAAGTTATTTTGTGGGGAAGGGTTTTTCCGGTTCATCCCCACGTACATGGGGAACGCTCGTTCTTATGATACATTGCTTTGTTTATTCTCGGTTCATCCCCACGTACATGGGGAACGCTCATCCCTTTTTATTCCAGAAAGGTGGAAGGTTACTTCCACCGGCCCAAGCAGAGGATCAGGAGATCGTCACGGGGAGCCGGCTCCCTCATCTGCCTCACTCCGGACTGTCGAACGAACCACATTCGATACCGTCCTCTTTGTCGTCTCCGGCAATAACACCAGCTGAATCTCTCCCTGGCACGGGGAGGAACGACACCAGCCTCACGCCATCGAACTCCACCGGAACGCGGCGGTTTGTCCCGAGTGTCGTGAAGTCGTAGCCCTGCTCGGTGTTGGTGCTCCAGACCATCACGGCGCTGCCTCCCTCGATCCCGGCGACGACCTGCTGCCAGATCATCTCCCTGACCTTCACCGAGAGGTCCCCGACGTACACCCCGGCGTGAACCTCGAGCAGCCAGACCGCGAGCCGGCCCCGGAGCCGGGGCGGGGCGGCCTCAACCACGATGACCAGCATCGCCCAACCCCCGCTCCTCCGGTATCGCCGGCCTCAACGCATCCCCGGGCGGCTCGGGCATGGGAAGTCCGCCCGCCTTCAGGACCTCCTCTATGGTGGGGATGATCTTCTTGAGCAGCCTCGTCTCCCGGAAACTGTCCCGGCACGCCAGCCGCACCGCCCGCTCCGGGTCGAACGAGTTCTCTGCAGCCACCCGGAACGCAACCGGGACCACCGTATCGAACTTGAAGAGATCGGCAACGTCGTAGACGAATGAGAGCGGTTTTCCCGAATGGATAAACCCGATAGCAGGTGCATACCCGGCGGCGAGCACCGCCGCCTCGCAGATCCCGTAGAGACAGGCCGTCGCAGAACTCAGGCAGCGATTCGAGAGATCGCTGCTCCCCCAGCTGGCGGGATCGTAATCCCGCCCCTTCCACTCGATGCCGTACTTCCTCGCGAGCTGCACGTAGAGCTCCCGAACCCGGGCGCCCTCCATCCCGCGCAACTGCATAACAGAATACTGCGACGGGACGGGGCCCTGGAACCGGATCTCGTACATCTTCCGCACCACCTTCAGCCGGGCCTCCTCGTCGAGCGCAAGCTTCGCCTGGTAGAGCAGGCGATCCGACCTCGCGCCCCCGGGTTGCCCGGCAGCGTAGAGACGCACCCCCGCCTCCCCGACCCAGACCAGCAGACAGCCGACCCGGGCGGCGAGCACCACCGCCGCGTGCGAGACCCGGGTCCCGGGCTCGAGCATCAGGCAGGCGACGCTCCCCACCGGGATCTGGGTGCGCACCCCGTTTTTGTCCACCAGAACAAAAGCGCCGTCGAGCACGTCCAGCTCGCCTTTCTCAAGAAACAGGAGAGAAACCCGTTCTTTGACGGCGATCGGCTTGAGGGGAGGAAGCGTACGTCCTCCCCCCTACCGCCCTGCCGGCCGCACCATCATCAACCCGCACCCGAACCCTTTTGCCGGCCCTATCCCGCCAAACAGGGCCACCTTGAAGAGGTCCGGATCGGTAACCGTGAGGATGCCCGTATAGTCGATCGTGCTGAGACTGATATCGTGCCGGCCCTTGCGCTTCCGGAACCGCCGCTGGGTATAGCCGTCAGCGCGGACGTCGCCCTCCGCCACCGAGAAACCGTTCGCCTCGCCTCTCGTCGCAAGCCACGCGAATCCCGCCTGCCCGACGATCTCCGGCTCCGGCGGCCACTCCTCCCTGGATCTTCCCTGCTGCTTTAACCGGGTTTTTGCCTCCATCACCACGTCGTGGCGGTGGTGCTTCCCCTTCTCGTCGCACTTCGTCCGGACGGGATTGGCACGGAGAACGAACGCGAGTTGCTGCCCTGAGCGGAGGATGGGATCGTAGGGTTTCGTCTCGATCGTCCACATACCGCCCCGGTTCACCGGCTCACGCCGGCAGGTCGCGTAGATCGTGGGCAGGCCGTCGACGTCCTCCACCCGGTAGAGAAAGTCCCGCTCCCTCTCGGGACCGTCGGTGAAGAGGTCCCAGACCATATGGTGCGCCTGGTACTCGCTCCCCATCGCCTGCCAGAACTCACGCTTCCCGGCCGCATCCGGCCGGAGCCGTATCCTGCTCAGGTACATGACGATCCGCCCCGCAAAACACCGTAATGTTCGGCCCTGCTCCCGAACTGCCACCGCTTCCGGCTCAACGGATTGTCGTAACGCAGGGTCGTCTGGATCGCCGGGATCCCTGCATCTTCATCTCCCTCCCAGAAGACCCGCAGGTCGCCATCGCCGAGCAACCCCTGCAAAAGGTCGCCGTCGGGGAACCGCGCCGACGAGAACGCGGCCGCAAGGTTCTCGCCGCGAACAACCTGCGCATAAACCGGGAGAGCGGGCGGGCAGGACTTCCTCCCGAGATACAGGACGAAGACCGGGTTGTTCAGGGCGTTTGCCAGGTCCGCCAGCGAGCAGGGCGCCGATTCAACACATACCGTCGAGACGGCGTCGCACCGGTAATCCCGGGTGGAGAGCACCGTCGAGAGGTCCTCGCGGGGTATCGCGAGCTCCTCCTTCCGGGTGGCAAACGAGCGTTTCTTTCGTCCTCTCCCGGCGGGCGGAACCTGCGAGGTGTGGTAGTCCCGCAGCAGCACGCCGGGCGCATCCACCCGGATCGCGATCCGGCAGGCGTTCGAGAGAGCGGAGAGCTGCTCCTCCTCGTCGCGGCGGATCCCGAGCGCCGCCGCGAGCAGCCCGACGATAGCGGATCGGGACGGGTGGTCAAAGGTCGGGCGGAGCTCCCCGACCGCTATATCGCCCCACGATGCCATCATGCCGTAGAGGCGAAAGATGAGGAACTCACGCATGGTGACCCGCCACGAAATCCAGAACCTCTTGCAACGTCCCCTCGCCGGCGTGAGCGTTCATATCGCAGCAGGCGTCGCTGCACTTCCCGTACACGGCATCCATCTTATCGCGGGTCTCCTTCAGGACCCTGATGGCGCTCCCGAGCAGGTCGGCATCCTGCAGCGGCTTTAAGTATGCAACCGAGAGCGAGCGGGGCTGCTGGCACCCTCTCTCCGCAAGCAGGTACGACGCGTATGCCCGCGACGCGAAACTGTTCTGCTTGCCGGTCGGCGCAACCTTCGTCGCCGCCTCGACGAGGGCGCGGAGAGAGGCCGCGGTGAGCGCTTCGTCGCCGCCGAGGTTATCGCGCAGGAGGTCTCGGTTGACACAGACATACAGATAAAATAGCCCGGATGCAAACTCCGTCTCCCCGAGATGCCCGGCCCCCAGATCTTCTTCGCCCCGGTTGAGGTCGTCGACCGCCGTGAAGTAGTCGTCCTCGACCGCGACGGTATGCACGGTGACCGCGTGAGAGACCTGCACCGCCGCCTCCGTGTTGTAGATCGGGGATGCCGCCAGCATGCGGCCGAACATGGCGATATCGGCCGCGGTATGCCGCTCCATCAGGAGTTTTTTATCGTCCTCGCCGGGATCTTTCCCGGTGGCCGCCAGTTTTGCGACCAGTGCGTCGATAGCAGCGATCTCCTCGGGGCTGAAGTGGGCGAGCTGCTCGATCTCGAGGGCATCGTCGCCAGGCTTCAGTTTTCCGAAGATGCCGGCGATCCCTGATGCCCATTTCCGGGCTTTCTCCTCGGGAACCGGTTTGAACGTTGCAGGCGCATCTCTCGTGCCCTGCACGATCTCCAGAAGGCTGACCCCCGATGCCAGGGAGCGGTAGACCAGAGTCCCCATCTCCTTTGTCCGGATACCAAGGTGCCCGGCAAGCGCACCGGCAAATATATCCGACGTTCGCCAGGCCCGCTTCAGGCTCTGCGACGAGACGCGCAGGCGCTGAGCGCCGCCCATCATGGCGGTCTTGGGTCTGCCGAGGTCGTCGCGGTTCAGGTTTGACGGTGGGTACGATACGAGCATGTGCAATTGGATAAATTCACTCATGTTAACTCCTCCTTCTGATGATCACGATTCTTCCGGGGCTCTGTCATAGTAGTCAAAAGCCCAGTTGTTCTTCGTCCTCTCATTCCACCAGTAGACTCCATCCGCAAGGCTTGCGATGTTCACGGAGCCGTCGAGCAGCCGGACTATCCGGACTATCGCACCGTAGAGGTCGTCGCGCCCCTCGATCTTGAGCAGCCGCCGGAAGCGCAACCCGCTCACCCGGGCACGGTCGCCACCGTCCTTCGATGTCGCCATCTGCTGCGCGAACCGGAGCGAGTAGTCGTTCTTCCTGACGTGCGAAAGGATCCCGGCCACCACCGCAAGTTTCTCGGCATCCACGGGGGCGATCCGGGAGAGGTCATGGCGCAGCCGGTGAAACGCCGGGACAAACGCTATCTCCTGGGCGCTCCGGCAACGCCGGAGGGCCGCCCGGTCTCCACGGGCGCGTTCCAGGCCCCCCCACCATTCGACCAGGGCCGATCTCGCGTCCGGGTTGTTCGTAAACGAAATATAGTTCATCTGTTTCATAGATGTTCACCTCGTGCTTTTGCCGGGCGTTTTCCCGGTTTCGCCTCGCCGTCATCAGGATCTTTCGGGAGATCGAGCGCATCGCGGATCTTTTTATTCCTGGGCGAGATGTAGTTCCTGAGCATGCGCCGGGACAGGGCTATCCTTCGCGGGTCTGCGACGCCGATGAGATCGGCCTGGGAATAGGCTTCGAAGAGTTTCGTGGCCTCACCGGAGAGGCTTGAAAGCCATTGCAGTTTCAGGGGGGTCATATCCTCGCCCCTCTCCATCGCCTCCCGCAACGCTTCCAGCGTGATGTAGAATTCGCTCTCGGTCTCCTGCCAGAACCGCGAGTCAACCTCGGGGATGTTCCCGCCCGCATCCTTCCGGTCCCCGAAGAGCGCTTTCTTGATGCAACTGCGGGTGCTCGCCGCAACGAGGCCGGCGGTCTTGATCAGTGCTGCCACCCCCTCCTCATAGCGCTCGCGGATCCCGTCATCGACGTGGATCAGCGGCATCGTGCTCTCGTTCCAGCATACCGCCTTCATGTTGTCCGTCTTGTAGCCAAACGCCCAGAGCGGGGCTGAACGGCCCAGATAATCCGTGAGGTAACGCTGCCGCTCGTTCCGGAAGACCTGAACCGTAAGAGCCGGCTGTGTACGGCTCTCAGGATCGTTCTGCACGAACCCGAGCCAGTTCCGGTACGATATCCCGTCCGCCTGCCCGTGCTTCGGGAGGGGCTCTTCGGCGTTTTTTGGCTGGTAATATGGCGTGAGCGGGTGTTTCCAGGCCCCTTTGTAGTTCACGCCCCCATCCTTCGTGATGTACCGCGATATGAGAGCATCCGATGCGCAACCGCAGATATCGCATTCTCCCGATGCGGGGCGGTCCAGGTCGATCCGGATCCTGCGGGGCATGGAGAAGAAGATCTGTGCCGGGTGAACGTCGGTAGGGGCTGTGACCTCATTTTTAGTGCTCGTGCGGGTCGGCCCCATCCAGGGGAACCGGTCGGAGTCTGCGGTTCTCGCGGTGTTCCCGAGGATCTCGAAGACATCCCGGGGAAGAACGTTCAGCCATACGGTCTCCCACAGGGTCGTGCCCGTGACCAGCGTGGTAAGCGGCCCCCCTCCCCGGAGCGACGTCCGGTGCCCCCGGCCGCCGGACGGAGCATTCGTCTGGAGCGCAAAGAGGGCCATCGTGCAGCAGATCCGGCAGATGCGCTTGACCTGCCCTCGCTTCAGGAAGTGATCAGTGTTTAGTTTCAACGTCTGCTCCCCGGGCATCTCCATGAGCAGCCGGTCCACGGGGTTCTCGGCACCCTCACTGAGGTCGTAGTCCTGCATGAACAGCGGGCCTTTGCCATCAACGTTGAAAGCGTGGACGTACGGTGCAAAAGCGGCCTTCAGTTCATCAGGAGGCGGTGGTGTCTTGAACCTTCGCCTCCAGTCCCGGTTGTCGCCGGGAGGAATCGCCGTCTGTGCAAGGCCGATGAGAAACTGGATGAGCGCCCCGTTGAAATCGGGTCGGGGTGCATCCAGCCGGATAGCGGGCTCGGTTCCCCCGGTGATCTCCCAGGGGGCGATGGTTTCCCGCGTTCCATCCCTCCGCACGACGGGTATCCATGGATCGTCGATGAGATTGACCATGTCTCTTCACCTGCATTGTCCGGCCGTCTGGTGCCGGCCAGCGGGGTGAAGGACCTCTCATGCGACCGGAAAAGACAGGTGAGACAATGACAATGAGCCATTCATTATAAAATATCTTATATCTTTTCATCAGGCGCTTCTGAGGAGGACTCCGATGATAATAGGAAAAAATTTGCGCCAAATGAGGTATCAGGGCCGTGTAGATGGATATTACAATCTCCCTTCCCGGATCTGCAGACCGATCCTCGGATCGTAGGTGACGGTCACCTCGTTCTCCTTCCCGTTTCGTGCGCGCCCCTCCCCCGACCCATCAGCGGCCAGGGTCAGGGGGATGAGAACGCTGCCTTTTCCCCTCCCGGGCAGGAACGGTTTTACCCGCTCGGCCTCGCTCTCGTCGGCCGGAGAAGAGTACACCGGGCCCGCTATCAGGGACTCCCGGACAGAGACCTGGCTTCTCGCCCAGGCATCTTCTCCACCGTCGCTCCAGGGCCGGAACCCGTCTCTCTCCCGGCGAGCCAGCACGACGGTGATGCTCGGTTCGCCGAGCCGGGTCGGTGTCCGACTGTCGTCCTCCCACTGGCCGTGCAGGTCTGCGTACCCTGCTTCCGGCCGTAAAGCGTTTATCTGTGCCAGCGCCGCGTGCCCACGGTCTTTTCCGTCAGCCTGTATCTCCCAGTACTTGAGTGCATCGGGAACGGATGCCTGTGCAGTCTCTCCAAAGACGCCCTCGATCAGCAACCGGGCATCTTCGGGCATCACGATCCGCCCCCGGGCGGCAAGCAGGCGTGCGGTAAGCCAGAGTTGTCCGTGCTTCTCGTATACCCGGCCGCCCCTCGGGAATACGCTCGTAAACCAGTCTCGCCCCGGGGCCTTGACGGGAGTGGGAGAGAGGATGAGAAGGACGGGTATTACATCGGTCCTGCCCCTTCTCTCCCGGTGCCGGTGCAGCCTTCCGGCCCGCTGGATGATCAGGTCGATGGGCGCAAGATCCGTAACCATCGCATCGAAATCGATATCCAGCGACTGCTCGACGACCTGAGTCGCTATCAGTATCTTCCCCCTGCGGTCGGCGTCCGTGCTCCGCTTCCCGAACCATCTCAGCACATCGTCCTCGATCCGCTGGCGGTCCCCCACGGTGAACCGGGCGTGGAAGAGTTTGACGTGTTCGTCACCCCACCGCCCGGCAAGACGCTGGTAGGTCTCGATCGCATCGGTGACGGTATTCCGGATCCAGCAGGCGCACCGGCCTTCCTGGAGGGCATGCTCAAGGTAAGATTCCACATCTGCCTCATTATCGGTGAGTTCGGCTGCAACGGTCCTCCGGGAGAGAGCGTTTGCCTGCAGCGCCTTCTCATCCACACCTCCCGTGGAGACGACGGTCACCAGGGGAGGATCGGCTTCCCGTATCGGCGGTGCCGGTATCCGGAGGCCGGAGCAGTAAGCGGCAACGAACCGCTCCCGGAGCCTGCCGGGAAGCGTCGCCGAGAGCAAGATCGCGCTGCTGCCAAAAGCCGCGTGGAACTGGAGCAACCGCTCAAGAAGGGTGTTCATGTACTCGTCGTAGGCATGCACCTCGTCGACGATGAGCACGTGCCGGGCAAGGCCGAGCAGGCGGAGCGATTGGTGGTGGAGCGGCAGCACGGACATGAGCGCCTGGTCTACGGTGCCGACGCCGACATCAGCGAGGAGGGCTTTCTTCCGGTTATCCGAGAGCCAGGCTGCACATTCGGCCGACCCCGCCTCTCCATCGGGGGAGAAGGTCTTTTTGTCGATCTTCGGGCCGATGGACTGGCGCCAGAGGCTGGAGAGCTCCCGCGCACTGTGGGCCAGCAGGAGCGAGGGGTGCTCGCCATCCCGGTATAACTGCCGGTATTTTTCACCGAACCGGCGATACATGCCGTTCGCGGTTGCCATCGTCGGCAGCCCCATGAAGATGCCTTCGGCAGACCCGCCCTCCATGAGGCGATGTGCCATAGCAAGTGCGGCCTCGGTCTTCCCGCTCCCGGTAACGTCCTCGATGATGAAGAGGGAGGGTCCCCCGGCCAGTTCGTAGCCGGCGACGGTCTCCTGCAGGGGTGTCGGGACAGCGTTTTCCGGCAAAAGGGACGCCATCCCCGGAAAAGGAGCGATGACGGATGGCAGGACGCCTGCTGCGTCGACCGTTGCCTTCGCTCCCGGGACGGCGCAGCGCTGCCAGTACTCCGAAAGGGGTATCGTATCCTGATGATACCGGAATATCCCCGCATCCGACCCTATCCAGTCGCTCAGAACGGTCAACCCGGCGATCAGCCACGATACGCGGGTGAATGTTTCGTGCAGTTCGGTTGAATACCGGATGGATTCTTCGGGAGGCCCCGAGAGGAAGAGACCCGCGCAGGCCCGGGCGAACTCGCAGACCGCCTCCCGGTCCATCGGGCCGAAGAGTTCGGAGAACGTGCCGTTGCCGGTGACAGGTTTTCCGTGGTGGCCGGCAGATGCCCGTATCCACGGGAGGAAGAGGTCCTCGAGATCGTACGGATCTTCCCCGGGGTCCGTTCCAAACCACCCTTCGGCAAGCGCCAGCGGCCATACCTCATGCATAAAGGCGAGCATGCCCATTGCCGTGTGGTGGTGGCTGTATGGCATCCGGCAGGCGGTGCCCTGGAGGTGGGACTGAAGGGCGGGGTTGATACCCTGGAACCTCCCGGAGAACTTCCCGATATCGTGGACGGCGAGGAAAAACGTGATGAGGGAGCAGATCTGCTCATCCCTGAGGGGGATCGTCCCGGCGATCTTTTGGAACATCTGTGGGTCTCTCCGTATCAGTTCGCGACCGACTGCCGCGACGTCCAGGCAATGGTAGGCGAGAAGGTGCCATGTAAGGCCGTCATCGGTGTTGTACTTTCCCCAGTAGCGGTAGATGCCATCGGGCGCGGGCGAGCTCATGAGAAGTTCATATGCCGGTTGGATATGATAGGCCTGCTGGTCTGGAAAACCCGGTTCGTTCTTCTTGTTGCCCTGTTGCGGCAGCTCGGGAGGGGGGTATCCGTTTTCCTCGCCAGGCTGTCGCCCTCGTGGTAACGATCCATTCCATTTCTTGTTTCGCACTCCTTCACGCGAAATCTTACCAGAATCTACGCAGCCCATGCAGCGCTGCAAAACCCGTGAGGTGGGGCTCCTGCGCCCGGCGTTTCTTTGAGCTGCAACGCCGGAGGCAGGCATCTCCCGATACCCGGCAAACACCCCTTCCGTGCCTCCCCGCCGGCTGCATCGGCCCGCCCCCGAACCGTGCGCCCGGGTTCACCCGTCCTGCGCGACTCTCTTCAGTGTAAACCGGAAGGCCGCCCCTTCCTCTGGATGGCCCGGCACCCTGTCTTCGATAGAGACCCGGCCCCCATACCGCGCGACAAGCGTCCGGACGATGAAGAGGCCGAGACCCTGACCGCTCCCCCGGGCCATGCCCCGTTCAAACCGCGTGAAAAGCCTCTTCTTCACCGCATCCGGCACCCCCTGGCCGGTATCCTCGACCGAGACCAGCACCTCGCCGTCCCGCTCCTCGACCCGGACGGTGACGACGACACCGGGGCCGCCATGTTTGATGGCGTTCCCGATGAGGTTTGTAAAGACGGTCGGCAGGAGGCCATCCGCCCGCACGTTGACCTCATGACCGGCATACCGGATGGTTGCGCCACGAAAAGTGGCGATCTCCTCCCTGATGACCGCATCGAGGTTCACCGGCACAAGCCCCGCCTCCTCCTGGGCCCGCCGGATGGTGGCGACGTTCTGGAGGATCTCGGTGCTCCGGCCGATGCTGGCATGCAACTTCTCTGCGTAGGTCTTCAGGTCGCCTTCCGTCATACCAACCAGGAGGTCGGCGTACATGCCCGAGACGTTGTTTGCGTTCCGGACGTCGTGGGTCAGTATGTCGAGGTAGATGTTGGCGGTATCGCGGGCAGCTTCGAGTTCTTCGCTCTTCCGGATGAGGTCTTCGGTGCGGCACTGGAGAGCATCCTCTGCCCGCCTGCGGTCGATGAGATCCGCCGCCTGGCGCGCCAGGAGGTCGATTGCACGCAGTTCGCTTGCCGTGGGCTCGTGCGGCCGGCGCCAGTGCGTGGAGAGCATGCCGAGCAGGGTGCCGGAACGCGAGTAGAGCGGCGTGGTCTGCACGGCGCGGATGCCGGTCTGCATGAGTATGTCCCGGTCGGCGCTGCCGGCCAGGAACTCGCAGTCCCGGATATCCGGTATAATAACGCGCTGCCTGGTGGAGAGCGCTTTTCCGCAGGCGCTCTCGGAACCGGGGCACACCCACTCCCAGAACCGTGCGGCCTCTTCGGTGAACCCGCGGTGGCCGAGGAGCTGGAGTTCTCCCGTGGGCCCGCGGTTTACATCGAGCATCTGGATGCTCGCGAAGTCGGCGGCGAGGATCGTCACCGCGGTATCGAGGATCTGCTCGTAGAGCGCCTCGACCCTGTCGGCCTGGATCAACTGCGTACTGACCTGCTGGAGGTGGCGTGCAGCGTCCAGCTCCGCCGCGAGGGACCGTTCGCTCTGCAGTACCTCTTCTTCCGCCAACTTCCGCCTGGTGATGTCGCGGGCGTTCACTACGTAGCCCCGGATGGCCGACTCATCCAGGAGGTTGTTGACGGTCAGGTCGAGATACAGCCAGTCCTCCCCGCTGTGCCGAACCCTGACTTCGAGGGTGACCTGCCTGCCCGGGTGGGCGGCGGCACGCTGCAGGGCATCCCGGGCCGGCGGCAGGTCGTCGGGATGCACAAACTCGAAGATGCACCTCCCGATGAGGTCTTCGGGCGCATACCCGCCGATCGGTCTCACCGAGGGGCTCGCATACGATATGATCCCTTGCTCATCAAAGACGAGGACGATGTCTGAAGCGTTCTCGGAGAGCAGCCGGAACCGCTTCTCGCTCGCCCGCAGGGCTTCCTCCGCACGTTTCCGCTCCCGGAGGTCGATGCCGATCCCGATCCGGGTCGTGTCCGCAAGGCTGATGTTTGCCCAGGAACTCTCGACGATGCTGCCGTCTTTTGCCGTCACCTTCCACTCCCGCCAGCCCGGTTCAAGCGACTGCATGAACGCCGCGGCTTTTGCCCGGTAGTCCGGGTCGGGATAGACCACGGTCATGAGATCACGGCCGGCAATATCCTCCTCGGTCCAGCCCAGGGTCTCGCGGAACGCCCGGTTGAACCGGAACTGCCGCAGTTCCGGGTCGAATATGACGATCATGACCGGTATCGTATCGATGAGCCGCTCAAACATCTCTGCCTGATGGCGCAGAACCTCTTCCGAGCGCTTTCGCCGGGTGATGTCCCGGGAGACGGCAAGGATAGCCGTCCCCTTCCGGTACGGGATGACCTGTGATGAGGTCTCGACGGGGATGCGCCTCCCGTCGCGGGCGAGATGGGCGGTCTCAACGATCATCCTGCCGCGCTCCACGACCGCCCGGGTCTGGTCGGGCACGAGAGCGGCAAACTCCGGCAGGACGATGTCGGTGAGGCATATTGCCAGCAGTTCTTCCCGTGAGTAGCCAAGGCGCTCGACCGCTGCCCGGTTTACGTCGAGGATCTTCCCGTTGCGATCGTGGATGAAGAGCGCGTCGCTTGCACTCTCAAAGAGGGTACGATACCTCTCTTCGCTCTCCTGCAACGCCTCTTCTGCCTGCTTCCATCCGGTGATCTCGGTGAAGATGACCGCGAACCGGTCGTCTTCCCGCATCGGGTAGGCGTCGATGTCGTACCACCGGCCGGATTTCGGGTTGTACTCCTCGAACCGCGCCGGTTTTTGCGTGCGAAGAACCTTATCGTAGCGTTCTATCCAGAGCGGTTCGATACCGGGATAGATCTCGGTGAACCTTTGGCCCACGATCCGGTCGCGGTGCGCCCCCATGATATGCTCATAGGCAGGATCGATGTCGAGGATGAGGTAGTCGACGGGTCGCCCGGCGCTGTCGCGGACCATCTCGTAGAACGCGAAACCCACCCCCATCGACGCGAAGATCTGCCGATACGTCTCATCGCTCTCCCGGAGAGCATCCTCCGCCTGTTTCTGCCCGGCGATACCCTGGAACCGGACGAGGCGCATGCCCCGGAACGGTTCGTCCTGCAGGATGACATCCGATATGATGACCCGGCCGCCGGGTGACCGGAACGTGCAGGTGACCTCGATGCTGCTCTGCGACATCGAGAGTGATGCCGCTACCCGATCCGCACACGCCCTGTCGATGATGCACGGCCCGAGGTGCCGGCGCACGAATTCTCCTGCGTTGCTGCCGTGGATGGGGTCCCGATCGATGCCGAGAAGGCGCTCGAGCGGGCGGTTGATCCAAGCCACCCGCTGCTCCCGGTCGATCAGGAGTACGCCCTCGGTGAGGGCATCGAGAATGGATGGGCCTGCGAGCGACCCGGATGAAGGGGGGTGTGGCTGACTCACGTTGTCGGTACTCCTGCAAGTTCAAACTCAATTTCTATAAATATTAACGCATAAAATTATTTACGGGATGAAGCGGTGAGAGTAAAGGTTCGATCTGCCCGGGACCACGCTGGTCCCGGGATCGGTCGGGCATCAGTGATCCTTTGTTCACGGGGGTAGAAAAGAGTTTGCTTCTCTCTCACCCCGGGGCCCCCTCGTTGCGGACCGCTCACCCGCCGGGGCCCCAATCCGGTTTACCGCGATGGATGATCGTACCATAACAAAATAATTACATAACAATATTGTTCCAGAGGCTGGTGTATCAGGTCAGGGCAGCAACAACCTTCTTGGCCTCATCGATGGAGTCACGTACACACTGTGATAAATCGGTTATTTTCAAGAGTGGTTCGTTATAATCACAATCTTTGCGCCACTGATGAAGGCGGCTGAGATAGCGAGTGATCTCTGCCGTGTCTTTATCTTTGAACCAGCTTTTCAATGCACTATGATCGGCGCCGATACCATTTGGGACATATTGCCCGGTATCCTTTGCATAATTCTCAGCATGACGGTAAACCCCATAATATGCCCGGCTTACAGAGCAACGATATGCAGCTTCCTGTAGAGTCTCATTAGTATCGCCTTGATCTTTGAGATATTCGGCAATTTCGACGCATTGTGCCCAGCAAAAAGTCATGGTTATATAGAGGGGGGTTTGTAGTCGGTGGTCAGGAGGAGCCAGCCGGACAGACCATTTAAGCCTGGCTCGTAGAGATCGCAGATTCTATCCATCCTTGCGATGATGTCGTCATCATACTTCTTCTGCCTGACATAGAGGGTCAGGTAACGGTCACCACTTTCGGAATCATGGAAGATATCGAGGGTAATCCCCGAGGTGCTGCCGAATTCCTCCGCGGTCATCGAACAGGCGTACATGACCACGTCATAGAGACCGGGGTTCTGAACGAGGTATTCAACCACTTCTCCGGGATTGGGGAACGCGAACCCAAGGATGTCCCGCAGTCCGAGGAGTGATGTTTCTACGGCAGGGTATATGCTGGTGCTGCCCTGCCAGTACTCGTTCTGGACGAGTATTTGCTCGATGTTCGGATCGCTTTGCACTACCGTCGACGTCGGCCGGCGGCGCGGATCCGGGCTCACCCTTTCAGTCCGAGGCCGCATGGGAATCGGGTCCGGGCATGAGAAAAGTCGCGGGCATTCCGGTATATCGGGCAGCGCATGGCCTTCCCGGCCGCCTCGTCCCGGCCCCTTCAGGATCCGGCGATATCGGATCTCCCTCTGCGAAATCCCGGAACGCTCGAGCGAACGCTCACCATATCGACGGCAGCTCATCAGGCGCCCTGAATAATTATCATAATCCTTATCTACAGGAGAATACTCATCACATTTATGGGAACTAAAGACAAACGTCTACCTGTACTACTTCTTTGCCTTTGTGTTGTTCTGCTCCTGGCACTTCCAGTTGCAGCAGAAGATGTCAGAAATAACGCGACCGCATACACCGTTGCCATCAACACGGCTGAAAATCTTTCCAAAACCTGGCAGAACCTGAACGATGATATCGAATATGCAAACCGTGGATTCCTTGCAGCACCGGAATCTCCGGTCATTCTCAGCGCAGCCGGAAGACCGGTCCTGAACTTAACCACGCCTTCTTATCTCCGGAGCAACACCGCACCCACGACGGTTAACGTTGCCCTGTACGAACATGCGCGGTTGAACAACATTCGCGGACTCTTTCAGGTAACCGATTCAATCTATCAGGTGCGCGGATACGATATTTCCGTCGTGAGCTTTATCAAAGGAGAGACCGGCTGGATCGTCATCGACCCGCTGGGCAGTGCCGAGAGTGCAGAGGCCGCGCTGGATCTCGTTACCAAGACTCTTGGCGAGTACCCGGTAAAGGCCGTCATCTACACTCACACACACGTAGATCATTATCTCGGTGCGTGCGGGGTTACCACGCAGGAGAAGGTGGACTCAGGCGAAGTGATCGTCATCGCCCCTGAGGGATTCATGGAGTACGCTACCAGTGAAAACGTGTACGTTGCAACTGCGATGAACCGCCGTTCTATGTATATGTACGGATCGATGCTCCCGGTCGACGAAAAAGGCTATGTAGATTCGGGTATCGGGCCGATGATGGCCAACGGGAAGGCAACGCTCATCCCCCCGACGCTTGATATCACCTATACCGGCCAGAACGTGACGATCGACGGCGTGGAGATGGTGTTTCAGCTAACGCCCGGCACCGAAGCCCCGGTGGAGATGAACATCTGGTTCCCGCAGGAGAAAGCACTCTGCATGGCGGAGAACTGTGTCGGAACACTCCATAATCTCCTGACCATCCGCGGCGCCCAGGTACGCGATCCGCTTTCATGGTCACGGTATCTGGATGAGTCACTCCAGCTCTATGGAGGGGAGGCCGAGGTTATGTTTGTCACGCACAACTGGCCGCGGTTCGGCAACAAGGCCGTGGTTGAGACACTTGAGACACAGCGCGACATGTACAAGTATATCCACGATCAGACGTTGCACCTGATCAACCAGGGATATACGATGGATGAAGTATCCCATATGATTGCCCTGCCGGATTCCCTGAAGAAGTATGGATACACGCACGAGTTTTACGGGACGGTGCAGTTCGGCGCAAAGGCCGTATACCAGAAATACCTGGGGTTCTACGATGGAAACCCAACACATCTGAACAACCCCGACCCGGTTGAGTTCTCCTCGATGCTGGTCGAGTATATGGGCGGGGCGGATGCAATCATACCCAGGCTCAGAGAGGACTATGCGAGGGGAATGTACGAAGAGGTGGCAACGATTGCCGGCTATATCGTCTTCTCCGACCCGACAAATATGGAGGCAAGAAATATCCAGGCCGATGCACTGGAACAACTTGGATATCAGTCAGTCTCCGGTTCGTACAGAAATGCGTATCTGACGGCAGCGCAGGATCTCAGAAACACTAAAGGGGCAACGGATGAATACATCAGCACCCAGGGATTGGAACATGTAATAGAGATGTTATCGGCGCTGACCCCGGACCAGCTCTATGAATATCTTGCAATCCGGCTGAACCCGGAGAGAGCCGGCGGGGAAGATATCCGGGTTAACATCATCATGGAATCACCGAGAGGCAACACCACGGCAGTTGTTCAGGTGAAGAACTCCGTTCTCCATGCATGGGTGGGAGCCTATGATGACAATGCTACTGCGACTATCTCGGGCGAACGAGCTGCGTTGACGGAGTATCTGCTCCAGGCCAGGCCATTAAAAGAGAAGCTGCTGAGTATTGCTACTGTTTCAGGGGATGTGGATGCGTTTATCCGTATGATGGGAATGTTCGACACCTTCGTCCCGGACTTTAACATAGTCCTCCCCTGAACCCAATATACAAAACTCTTTTCAGTATGGGTTATCGCACCCTCGCGACCATCTCGATCTCGACCCGTGCCCCTTTCGGGAGGCCGGCGACCTGCACCGTCGACCGTGCGGGATAGGGCTCCTCGAAGTACCCGGCGTAGACGGCGTTGACCGTCTCAAAGTCCGCGAGGTCGGTGAGGTAGATCCGGGTCTGGACGACGTCGGGGAAGTCGAGGCCGCCTTCGGCAAGTATGGCCTGCAGGTTCTCCATCACCTGGGCAGTCTCGCCGGCGACAGTATCGGGGAGGGTGCCGGCGGTCGGGTCAAGACCGATCTGCCCCGATGTAAAGACATAGTCGCTGCACCGCACGGCCTGGCTGTACGGCCCGATCGGCTCCGGGGCACCGGCCGTGTAGAGAGCAGTATTTCCCGGGCTGGAGGATATGGCTGCGTATATGCCGAACCCTGCAAGGAGACCGCATGCGAATACGAGAGCCAGGATTGGCGTGCTGCCGTTCATACCGTGTCCTCGCTTGCCCGGGGCCGGAGCGTCCATATGAGGTGTTCGATGCGCCGGCAGGTATTCTTTTTGAGGAGGACCTCCAGAAAACCCGCACAACCGGTGCGAGAGATCCGGCGGCGATGTACGATCGCGGCTATGCGGGTTCGGTTCATCGCTATGGAGTAAGAGGCCGGAAGATGAAGCGAGAAGGCCCCTTGCAATTTTAGAATTGGAGAAATCAAGAGATACGAGGATACAGAAAAATGGTAGGTTAATATAGTCCCGATCTAAAATTGATACTTACTGCGCTGCAACGACCGGAGAGAGGATAGGGCGGAATCTGAGAGAGATAGCCGGCTTTCTCCCCGCAGTCCTTGCACAGTTCTCTCCTTGCACAGTTCTCTCCTTGCACAGTTCTCTCCTTGCACAGTTCTCTCCTTGCACAGTTCTCTCCTTGCACAGTTCTCTCCTTGCACAGTTCTCTCCTTGCACAGTTCTCTTGAGGTCGCACCATGGACACCACGACAACATCACTCGCTTAACTTGAATCACATCTCTGGGAGGCCGCCAATATTCTGCGTGGGCCTGTCGACGCGGCCGACTTCAAGACCTACATCTTCCCGCTGCTCTTCTTCAAACGGATCTCCGACGTCCACGATGAGGAGTACCGGGCAGCTCTCGCGGAATCCGGGGGCGATGAAGAATATGCCCGGTTCCCGCAGAACTATCGGTTCCAGATCCCTCATGAGTGCCACTGGAACGATCTCCGCACGGTGACGACAAACGTCGGCCAGGCTCTGCAGAAAGCAATGCGGTGTATCGAGACGGCGAATCCGGATACGCTCTACGGCATCTTCGGCGACGCGCAATGGACGAACAAAGACCGGCTCTCCGACGCTATGCTCCGTGACCTCATCGAGCACTTCTCCTCGCTCGAACTCACCATCGCCAATCTGCCCGAGGACGAACTCGGGAACGGCTACGAGTACCTGATCAAGAAGTTCGCCGACGACTCCGGTCATACCGCGGCCGAGTTCTACACCAACCGCACCGTCGTCCACCTCATGACCGAGATGTTGGAGCCGCAACCGGGCGAGACGATCTACGATCCGACCTGCGGCTCCGGGGGGATGCTCCTCTCCGCCATCGCCCACCTCCGTTCCCGGGGGCTGGAGTGGCGCAATGTTCGCCTGTACGGCCAGGAACGGAACCTGATGACCTCCTCCATCGCCCGGATGAACTGCTTCCTCCACGGCATCGAGGAGTTCCAGATCGTGCGCGGCGACACCCTCTCTGCGCCCAGATTCGTGGAAGGCGACCGCCTGCAGCGGTTCGACGTGGTCCTGGCAAATCCGCCCTACTCCATCAAGCAGTGGGACCGGTCCGCCTTCGCCGCCGACCCCTGGGGGCGAAACGTCTTCGGGACGCCGCCGCAGGGCCGGGCCGACTACGCCTTCTGGCAGCACATTCTGGCGAGCATGGACGAAGAGACCGGCCGGTCGGTGCGCAATCCTCTTCCCGCACGGTGTCCTCTTCCGGCAGGAGGAGGCGGAGATGCGGCGCAGGTTGATCGAGGCGGACCTGATCGAGTGCGTTCTGGGGCTCGGGCCGAACCTCTTCTACAACTCGCCGATGGAGGCGTGCGTGGTCGTCTGCCGGACGAGAAAGCCCGAGGAGCGGCGGGGCAGGATCCTCTTCATCAACGCTGTCAACGAGGTCACCCGGGAACGGGCGCAGAGTTTCCTCACCGACGAGCATATCGAGCGGATCGTCGGGGCTTACCGGGCGTTCTCGAACGAGGCGGGGTTTGCGTACGTGGCGACGCTTCCGGAGATCCGGGCCAGCGATGGAAACCTGAGCATCCCGCTCTACGTTGCGCAGCCGGCGGCGATGGACTGCGAGGAATCGGCACAGTATGGGGAAGCATCGCTTCCCGATGCATTGTCGGCGTGGCTGGAGAGTTTCGCCGAGGTCCGGCACTCGCTGGATGCTCTCTTTGAGGTGCGTCGATGAACTGCGATCGGTGTATCTTCGCCGGCCCGGTGCGGAAAGAGCCCGGACTGGCCGGCTTCACCGTGGACGTCACCCGCGACACGGCAACGCGGAATTTTGGCCCGTCGATGTGGTCAGTCACCGGGAAGGGCCGCGGACGCTTGCTCGGTTACGTCCAGGGGGAGATGAGGGACGAATCGTCAGAGAATCGTCAGAGCGGAACCTGTAATCGTCAGATACCTATCGGGCCAGCCCCCACTATCGCCGGGATGCCGAAGGCGGGCGTGAGATCGTTCTGGAACACCTCTGTCACCACGGAAGTCACCACGGAAGTTACGCAGATCCTCGGGGCTCTCGACGGTGAAAGGCGCTCCGTGCGTGGAAGAGGTCGCTCATGATCGCGCCCGGGCCGGTTCCCGGCGACCTCCGGCCGAATCCCGGTTGGGCAAGCCTCCCGCTCTTCGACCGGAAGGGGTGGAGACGGGTGCCATTCGGTGAGTTTGCCGAAAGTATCAACGAGCGTGTCGAGCCGGCAGATGCGGCAGAGGAGATCTACGTCGGACTGGAGCACCTCGACCCGGAGAACCTGCACATCCGCCGATGGGGCAAAGGTAGCGATGTCATCGGCACCAAACTCCGTTTCCGCAAGGGTGACATCATCTTCGAGCGGCGTCGAGCCTATCAGCGCAAGTTAGCCGTTGCAGAGTTCGACGGCATCTACTCGGCGCACGCGATGGTCGTGCGGACAAAGCCGAAAGTGGTGCTGCCGGAATTTCTGCCGTTTTTGATGATGAGTGACAGGTTCATGAACCGGGCCGTGGAGATCTCGGTCGGCTCGCTCTCGCCCACTATCAACTGGAAGACGCTCAAGAACGAGGAGTTCGACCTCCCGCCGTTTGAGCAGCAGCGGCGTATTGCGGAGGTGTTTTGGGCGGTGGATGAAACGTGTAGCAAAATGGAGAGTGCAGCTCAAAGTGTAGCGAATGTTATCAGCGCTCGTTTGCAGGATGCGCTTATCATTGACGATCATGGAACTCAACAACCGCGGTTTCCCACAACCTCCTTGAACAAAGTGGTAACTATTCAGACTGGGGTTGCAAAAGGAAAAAAATACTCATCATCAATGCCCATTGTCAATTTGCCATATTTGAGAGTGGCCAATGTACAAGATGGCTATCTCGACCTCTCAAGCATGAAGAATATTGTGGTTCCCAAATCAGATATAAAGCGTTATTTGCTCCGTGAGGGGAATGTACTAATCTGTGAAGGGGGGGATTTCGATAAAGTCGGCCGCGGATGTATTTGGAGAGGCGAAATTCCAGATTGCCTGCACCAAAACCACATATTCTGCCTACGTGCTGATCAATCTTTGCTTCTACCCGAATTCTTGACACTACAGTTGAATAGTTTATATGGTAAGCGCTACTTTCTTAGCTGTGCGAAGAAGACGTCAAACCTCGCCTCTATTAACTCAACACAGGTGAAAAAATTTCCGTTACAACTTCCATCATTAAAAGAACAGCAGACCCTTGTAGATGAGGTGAGGTCTATTGAAGAGGCTGAAAAAGCACTGAAAACCCATATAAGTTCCTCGCGGGCGGCATTGAAGAGCATCGTAGAAGTGTTGGTATGACCTTCACCGAATTCTCCACCGTTGAACAGCAGCTCCTCGACACTATTACCCCGGCACGCAGCAGTGGTGTCGAAGACTACCTATATAAGGGCAACCAGTACGGCACGTAATCAGTTTGCACGTCCTGAATCGGCTCGGAGACCTGTTCTTCAAAGCCGGCCCGTACATCGCACAATCAAATAGCAACTCTAATTCATCAGGACGTATAATGAACGTTTGAATGAGTCCGCGGGCAAAAAAGATAACCACTCAGGTCTCCTCCAGCGGTGCAGGCATCCTTCTAGAGACGCATCTGCCGGCTACGTTTGCCACCATAGCGCCAACCAGGAGGTACGCGCCCCGTTTGCCCGTGCAACCGCTCAATACAATCGCACATCAGGGGAGCCCTCGCCCGGGCTCATACGACCGTGACGCTGAACGGGGAGCCGGGGGAAGGGTTATTCGATGATTAACCGGACAGGCGAGAAAAATGCGACCCACGGCGAGGCACCCCCATGATCCCTGACACCCTCAAAACCCTGCTCGCCGCCGGCGAAG
>OFEK01000955.1_pt1 | contig 22768 bp, 18 predicted proteins | sample 1521131 | NCBI WGS metagenome assembly OFEK01 (sample SAMN05720209, study PRJEB24109) | activated sludge metagenome | isolation source: Anaerobic digester | place: China | collected 2015-12-16
AAAATCTCTTCCATTAGAAGTACTAATTAATGCGACTATAAAAGTATTTCTAAATAAAACTATCTATAAATTCATAATCACAAGTTTAACTTTTGATTTTTTATATTTCTGATGGTAAATATATGAATTGTAACTGCGATTGCTATTGTAATCAATATTATTTTGATGAGAAGGGCTGAAACTACAAAAACAACTGAGAATAATATAGTTGTCCATAATAGGAAAAGAGAGATAATCTTTACGTTTAACGCAACGCCTTTCCCTTCTCTGTAGTTTTTAATGTAATTTCCAAACAATTTGTTGCATAAGAGCCAATTGTAGAATCTATCTGAACCCTGTGCATAACATGCTGCAGTGAGTAGAAGAAAAGGCGTAGTTGGCAAAAGAGGTATGAATATACCGACTATCCCAATTACCAAAGAAATTGTTCCTGTAATGAGCAATATCGCCCTTATTATTCTATTCGATTTTTTAGTATCTCTGTTCGAACTACATGCTAAAGTTTGATTCACTATTATTTCCCCTTCTTAGCTCTTAATTTTTTTAAAGATATCAATCCAAATAGTGGCCCTAAAAATAGGATTGAGAATGTATACTTCCAGCTGACAATGTCTACAACTATTGGGATTAGCTTAATTGAGATAATTGATATAAAGAACCCAATTGCAAGTTGGATTGTTACTGCTGTTCCCATATATTTTTTATCGCCTACTTCTGTGGCAAGTCCCGAATATTGGGGGCTATCTGCGACAGCCGCCATTCCCCAAATCAAGGCAATAATAATCATTGCAACATTATTAACTCCAAAAGTAAATCCGATTATCAACGAACAAAAACCACTTATTGAAAGCATCAAAATATTAAAATCTGCTTTGCCAATCTTATCTGCAAAAATACCGCCGAAGAATGTTGTTAAAGATCCAAATAAGAAGATTAAGAAAGTGATCAATGAAAAGAAAAATATTGAATTATTATTGGCCCCAGATCTTAAGTATGATTCCCTCAAAAAAATTGGAATCCACGCCCACATTGCATAGAGCTCCCACATATGGCCAAAATATCCATAATTTACTAATTTAAGTCTCTCATTTTTCAAAATGTCTTTTAGATTATCTATCCTGAATTTTATTGTTCCTGCAGTGTATGGTCCTTCTTTTACAAATACAAACACTAATATGGCGCTGACCAAAGAAGCAAGGCCTGAGAAACTTATTAGTATTCTCCATTCAGGTATACTTGTTAGATTAAAAAGATATGGCATTCCAGAACCTAGTGCCAATGAGGCCCCCATGCATCCAACTGCAAACCCTCTTTCTTTTTGAAACCAAGAAGATGCCAGCTTCATACCTGGTGGATAGACTCCAGCTAAGAAAAATCCTGTAAAGAATCTTACCAACAATAATGCAAAAAAAGATTCTACGAAGAATGCCACGATGAAACTTGTAACCCCTCCCAGTGCGGCAGAGATGGCAAATACATTTTTTGTTTTAAATACATCTGGCAAGTTAAGAACTGCATAAGTTAGAGCCCCTACAATAAATCCTATTGTAACTATTATGCTCAATAAACTTTTTTCAGAATTTGTAAGACTGAAATACTCTGTTAATTCTGGTATTACTGCATTTGCACTAAACCACAGAGAAAATGATAGAATTGCAGATACCGATAAGATGATTAGAATTTTCCAGCGTAATTCTAAACGGAACATAGATTAATAAATATTTAAGGAAATATAAAGGTTGCTTTCTGAAATTTTATGTATTGAATGCGATAAAGATATTACCAAATCAATGACAAATACCAATTTCCTGATCTTTTCTTTATGGAAGAGCAAGATATCGATGAGATTGATAAGGCCAATAAAAGTGAAGCTTAATTTAGAAATCAATAAGAAAAAACTCAAAAGTCCCGGCGGCCGGATTTGAACCAGCGATCCGTGGATCTACAGTCCACTGCCCTAACCAGACTAGGCCACGCCGGGCTACATGAAGTTAAATGAACTTATTTTAAAGCTTTTCGGTGTTCACTAATAATAAGCGTCATAGAATTTTTTGATTTCTTTTTGCGAAGGTATTCTAATCTCATCCCAGATGCTTATGATGTCTTCTAGATATGCAAATTTACTTTGCGAGGAAAAAATATTGTGGAGGAAATTCTTTCTTTCTTTTATATCAATCTTGACAAATTCCAAATAATCATGGGGGGAATAATAATTAAGAGGGTTGAATCTCTCCCCAAAATTCTTCATACTATGAACTTCACTGAGCTCTTTAGGTGATGGAACTAGGTAGCCGTAAACTGGATCTTCTACCCAGTTTTTAATAAGTCCATGTGCAGAGAGTTTAAGGAGTGTTTTTGAGTCTGAAACAGTAATTTTTTCTCCACCAATAGATTTGCCCTCTAGATCAAACTCACCAACAAAACCGGTATTGATGATTAAAAAGTTTATTTTCCCATTATGCCCAAGTCCCATGTCCAAGAATACTTTCTTTTTCAGAACTGCCTGATCGGCTTGCTCTCTTGCCATAAAGTCAGTTGCAGAATAAGATCTTACCCTAGTTCCGGGAACCTTACCTGAAATAGCAGAGGTAATTATGCTCTCACAAGCACTGTCAAATGCAACTGCCATAAGTGGGTCAGTCACCTTAATTATGGGATTAAATATATCATATCTCTTAAAGCTCAAAACGAAATTTCTGAGGTACTTGTCCTTTTTGCCCCAAGAAGAGTTCAAATCACTGAAGAGAAAAATGAATCTGCCATTAGTTGTTCCACTCTTTTCATAGCTCTTGGTAAGTAATGAGCCTACTTCGCCAGTTGCCTCGGGGATTTCTACATTGTAACCATTTATGCTTTTCTTAACGTATTCGACACCTTCGCAGTCAATGTTCATTGCCAAAACAATATGTTTTCTGTCTTTAGATTTCATCAAACCCGGATACTCTGGGCTTTTCTCAGACAGCCCTTCTGATTTTGCAAAGCTTGCAGCTTCAAGGCCAACTAGTTTTACGTCAACTATTTTTCCATCTTTAGAAATAACTTTACCTAGAATAGCATCATCCTGTTCAAGATTGGGCCCAACGGTCAGTGTAGTTTTCCCCGTACCGCTAAGTCCTATTATAACAGAGCTTTCAGAAAGTCCCGCATGGAAGGAGATCATCTCATCAGATTCTCCCCTGTTCCAGACCATAGTTAAATTGGGTTTTTTGAAGGCGCCACCAAAATAATCGATTCCAAGGTTCAAAACACATCTAATATCGTTTTTCATCTCAGTAAAATCATAAAGTGAAAGTGGCTCGTTCTCATTGTATTCTGGCCAGACTTTCTTTATACGATTAACATATTCTTCTGGAAGTTTTTCAGGAACTATGAAGTTGTAGCAGCTTGGTTTTATCCCGTCTTTTGGAGGGAACACCATCATCTTTCCCATCCATGAGATGTAAGCACTTTGTGGATTTTCTACGCTTACAACTGACCTTATACCCACTTCATATCCATTTTCTCCCTGTATACCATCTGCAACAATAAGCTTAGGTTTCGCTCTAAGATAGTCCATGACTATGCTAAAAATAGCTTTTCCTGTAACAATATCAAATCCTTTTTGGCCTACTCCAAGCTTATACCCTTTTGGCACCATGTAATGGACTTGATCTGGCCTCCTCCCTTTTTGTGTAGAAGCAAAAAGGTACTGCCCGTCCTTTGTAATGACATAATATGGTTTTAGATAATTAATATAAAATTCATCAGAAGGATTTAAAAAAATCCTATCTTCTGGAATGGTAAGATCCTCAGAAACATTAAAGCCACTCATAAAAAACACTCTATATGCTAGTTGCTATATTCTCTTCAAATATATGTAAAAATTCTGTTAACTTTTCAATTGGTACATAGGCCCCACATGCTGGGGGGTGGCCTCCTCCTTTGCCACCTACAGATTCTGCACTCTTCTTTATCTCTTTTCCTAAATTTAAGCCTTTAAGTACCAACAATCTTGAGCAGCGTGCAGAGATTTTATAAACATTTGGGTCATTCGGCAACGTTGTATAAGCAACTATAGGTAAAAAGGGGTCAGTATCTCTATTTCCAAGAACTAAACTTGCCACGGTACCTACTATTGTATCATTTATGCCGCTTCCATCAAAGTACTGAAACTTCCCTTTCATGACCACCCCTCTGCTCTCAACAAGGCTCATGCTTCGTGCAATATTCTTTCTGTGCTTTCTAAGTAGTCCTAACAGTATATCGTAGTATATTCCTCTGTTACCCTTGCAGACATAAAATCCTACTTCAGGTCTGCCATTTTTACCGCAAGCATTAAGACAAGTTGCAAACTCTGAAGCATCTCTCAAAGGGCTTCTATCCTCTTCTTGGATAAGTGAGTAAGATTCTCCCATAATCATCTGTGGGATAAAAGAAACATATTCTTGAGGGACTGCCGTTATTGTCTTTCTTATTATTTCTGTTGCAAGCTTTCTCTTCTCATCACATGTCATGTCTGACACAGTTCTCCAGTCACCTTCATAACAAGGGATTTCCAAGCTATTTAGAAGTGCCATTGCATTCGAATCGCTTCCCGTAACGCCCGGTATTGGGGGGTCTGAGAAATACTGAAGTGATTTGTAGATAGGCCTTGTTGACCGGCCGTACAAAAGTAAATCTTCTTCGGCTTTGACCAAACCTACCTCTATGCTATCTAAGAGGATGTCCCGATTTAATCCTTTTAGCCCGCCCCAGGAGCCCTGCATATCCCCAACTGCTCCGACTATTGCAATTGAAGATAGATCTTTGTTGTTACTGTCAAGTTCTAAAGACAAAAGATATGCTAGTCCTGAACCGCTGACCTCCTCCGATCCGCTATACCCAAATCTGTTTGGATTAACTTCTAGAAAAGGAGTTTCGGGGTACTCCCCCTGGTGGTGGTCTAGGATAATTATATCCTTGTCTTTATGTTCTGACATTAAATAATCTATCTGACCGCTTCCCATATCAAGGAATATGGTGAGATCTGCTAAATGGGAAGCAGGAATACCATCAAGAGAGGTAAAATGAACATCGTGATTAATGTTGAGCCTGTCCAATGCAAGGGACAGAATTGATGCAGCGGAAATTCCGTCGGCATCGATATGAGAAATAATCTTGACTTTAGAACCCTTGGATTCAAGAATTTTATCCTTTGCCTTTAATAATAGTTCAGCGAATCCAGAATCCATATCCATATTTGAAGCGTGTCATATATATAGGTTTTGTTTTGGGTATCCAATTTCGTCTATCGATAATCTTATTTCAAAGCTTTAACATAATTAAAAATACCCTCGGAAAGGGCGCTGTTTTTAATAACATCATCAATCTCCTCAATTCTTGCATTCTTTAGATTTTCAATAGATCCAAATCTTTCAAGTAGCCTGGATTTTCTTTTAGGTCCAAGACCTTTTATATCATCTAGGGGGGAGTGAATGCTTGCTTTTCTTTTCATGTTTCTTAGATTCTTTATCGCAAATCTATGGGCCTCATCCCTAATCCTCATTAGAAGGTTCTTAGAGTCAGCATCCATATCTGGATTTAGCCCATCCTCAAGATAAAGATCCTCTTCCTGCTTTGCAAGGGCAACAGTTGGTATTTCAAGGCCGAGAGATTCGAGTGCATCAAGGGCCGTGTTCAAATGACCCTTTCCACCGTCAATCAATAAAAGGTCTGGCAGTGATTCTTTGTGCTTAAATCGTCTGTTTAGTACCTCCCTTAGGGAAGATATGTCATCCTGGCCAATCACAGTCTTTACCTTATATATTCTGTAGTTCTCCTTTGACGGTTTGCCATCAATGAAAGTTACCTGAGATCCCACTATTATCTCTGGGCCTATATTTGAAATATCATACCCCTCAATTCTTTTGGGTAGATCTTCAAGGCCAAGTGAAGTCATAATCCCTTCGAGCGGTGATTTCTTTTTCGATGATAAGTAAAGCTCGGCATTTTTTGTTGCAAGAAGCACTTCTTCCTTTTCACGAATCGATGAAGCCGGAGTTATTTTTATATCATATTTCCCGTTTGATAAAAATTCTTGGATCTCCTCTTTATCGGGTATATCAAAAGGCAAGATAATTTTGTTTGGCAAAAATTCTTCCCTATAATGCTGCTTTAGAAATGATGACAAAGTATCCTCTCTATCAAACAAGGATTCTTCTATTTGGTAATTTTTAGTTCCTGTAAGTACCCCGCCTCTCACCATAACTACGCAGATGCATATTGATTCTTTGTCGTAATAGCCTATGATGTCCTTATTTATTGGGGTATCTAGGAAGATTTTCTGCTGCTCCATTGACTTTCTGATTGCATCTATTTTATCCCTTAGAACTAAGGCTTTTTCGTATTCCTGATCTTTCGAGGAGGAGTTCATTTCATCGCTTAGCTTTGATATTAGCTCTTCTCCTCTGTTTTCAAAAAACATCAATAGCTCATCTACTCTGTTATTATACTCCTCTTTAGATTTAGGATCAGAACATGGCGCTGTACATCTTTCTATATAAAAATTAAGGCACGGTTTTTTACCCATTTTTTTACAGCTTCTTATCTTGAATATGTTCCTTGCAAGCGCAAGCATTTTTCTAGCTGAACCCACGTCAGAATATGGGCCAAAATAATATGCGCCGTCTTCTTCAATCTTTCTTGAAACTATGATCTTTGGGAATTTTTCATTTGTTATTTTGATATAAGGATACTTCTTATCGTCTCTAAAATGAATGTTATACCTGGGCTTGTATTTTTTTATGAAATTATACTCAAGTAAAAGTGCCTCTGTTTCATTATCTGTAGCAACATACTCTATATCATCTACCCTGCTCATGAGAAAAGATACTCTATCTGGAATATTTTTCTGGAAATATGAAGCAAGTCTCTTCTTTAGGGATTTTGCCTTTCCCACGTAAAGAACATTCCCTTTGGAGTCCTTCATAATGTAGACGCCGGGCTCTTCTGGAAAATTTTTTGTTATATACATATCATTGCTCATGACAATATTGGATTTATATTCTTGAATTTAAACGTTTTTAAAATAAAATACAAAAGATTTTAAATCATGACTAATAACTAAAAGCCAAGAGGAATTACTTGAGCGTTATACTTAGAACTTCAGTTCCAATATTGCTTCTAATTGCTCTTGGATATCTATCAAGAAAGTATGGCATTCTTAAACACGGGGACGAAAGGGTCTTAAGTTCTTACATATATTACTTTGCACTTCCCTCGCTCTTTTTCATTAATATATACGAAGTTGAGTTTTCAAGAGAGATTATAAAATATGTTGTTGCAGGAATAACTCCAACTTTTGTTGCCCTAGCCATTTTCATTGCTATTTTCATATTAGGGATTGTTAAAGATAAAAAAACACTTTATCTATTAATTGTTACAACTGTTTTTGGGAGTCTCGCCTTTTTCGGTATACCCTTCATTGTATTTGCTTTTGGTACAGGGGAGCCTGAAAGATTAGCAGCACTATTTGCATCTACAATTAGTTTTGTAAGTGTTATTACTGCAACTTCAGTATTAGAACTATACAAACTCCACGGTGAAAAAAACTCTAGAGTAAAAACGCTTGTAAAGAGATTCTCAAAAAATCCTTTGATTATTTCAACTTTACTTGGTGTATCCATTAACCTAATAGGGTTTGAAGTTCCAATTTTTCTTTCTACTACCTTGCATAGTTTGGGGAGTACTACTTCGACTGTAGCTATTTTTATGCTTGGATTATTCTTTTTTGGAAGAAGTTATGGAAATTTAAAGGCCGCATTTGGATTAAGTCTTTTGAGAATAGTATTCTTGCCTTTAATTGCAATTATATTCTTGAAATTCGTATTTGTAGTCCCTTCATTTGAGAGCACTATTATAGTTCTTATGCATGGTATGCCTATCGCCGTTTCATCTACAGTGCTAAGTGAAAGGTACGACTTCTTCAAAGAAACAATAGCATCGCTTAATCTTATATCTGCCCTGCTTTCAGTGTTTTACCTTAACATATGGTTAATTATTCTAAAAACTATTTTCTGATATTTATTTTGAAAGCTCTAAAACTGACTCTAATAGGATATTTGCAGCTATTTCGATATCTTTTAAATCGGTATGTTCTTCTGGGCAGTGACTTCTACCGTTCTTGCTAGGAACAAAGATCATACCGACATCAGCTAATTCTGCAATAACTGATGAATCATGAACGGCACCACTTACCATCTTCAATGTATCGACGCCCTGATTTTTGGCAGAATTCCCTATTACTTCAACTACCCTTTTAGATAAAAGAACTGTTTAGTGTAAGACGCCTGTTTAATACTATAAGTAAGGCTTCTATTTTCGCATGTTGAGTCAATTGAATTGATTATACTGTCCGTTATTTCATTTAGAGTAACATCGTCTTTGTCCCTTATATCTAGGGTAAATCTGACTTCTCCAGGGATTATATTATTTTTTCCCGGATTGACTTCAACAAGACCAACTGTTGCAACTGAAGTCCCCTTATTTGAAGCAAACTTTTCAGCATTCAAAATTACTTCTGCTGCCCCGCATAGAGCGTCATTTCTTAGATTCATCGGAGTTGCACCGGCATGATTTGAAACACCTTCTATTGTTACTTCTAACTGCTTTATTCCAGCAATTGTTTCAACGATACCAATTGAAAGGCCTTTACTCTCAAGAACCCTACTCTGCTCAATATGGACCTCAATCATGGCCTTGATTTTCTTCCCATCCAGAACTGATTCATCCTTTGGAACAAGGCCTGATTTACTCATTGCTTCAAAGTAGCTTATTCCATCTTTATCTAAAATCTTTGGTAAATCTTCATCTTTTACCTTGCCTGCCCATATCCTGCTTCCCAAAAGAACGGAAGAAAATCTTGAGCCATCCTCTTCTGCAAATATGACAAAATCAATTGGATTTTTGTGAGAAATATTATTCTCAGAAATAGTCCTCAAGACCTCTAATGACGCCACTGTTCCTGCAACGCCGTCAAACATGCCGCCGTGAAAGACACTATCTATGTGGGAGCCGACCATTACCGAAGGTGTATCTTTTTCACTACCTTCTAATCGTGCCCTTATGTTTCCTCCCCGCATTATTTGTATCTCTGCGCCTACCTTTTCAAGTTCTTTGAAGATGTAATTCATTGCGCCCATATACTCGTCTGTAAATGTCAATCTGCTTAGGCCTTTACCTGGAGTTGAATTAAATTTGTTTATTTGCTCTATGTCATTTTCAATTCTTTTTGCATTGACTTTCATGTCATATCTCCGATTAATCTAATCTGTTGTCAATGTTTCTTTAACGAAGAATGACATAATAAATACTATGATAACAAAGGCAAATACAAATTTGAACGCCAGACTATAAGCGGCCACGGGGTATACCCCGTCAAATCCTCCAACAATATCTAATATAAATCCAAGAAATGTCTGAAAGAAAGCTGCGCCGACGAATGGGAAAACATTAACTATGCTCTGGACTGTTCCAGTTATTTCTAACGGGAACTGCTCTTTTATAATTGCAAATACTACCACATTTCCACATCCAAAGAATCCCATCCAGAAAGAAAGTAAGTAAAGAAGGCTTACGTTGATTTGTGCGGTGAAAAATGAAATCAGTATCCAAGGTAGTATAAACAAAGAAAGCCAAATAATTATTACTTTTTTCCTGCTTTTCATAATCTTATCTGAAAAGTACCCTACAAAGGGGGACCCTATAAGCATTCCAATGCTGACAAACATTAGGATAAAACCTGAAGCACCCCTAGATAGATTAAAAACATCCCTGAAATAAGGATAAGCCCACAATCCCTGATAAGCAAGCAGAGCCCCATATACTACAAATAGCCAAATAGATAGTATCCAGACATCTTTATTTCTAAAAATCAATTTAATGTGTTCTTTAGAAATATATTGTCGCTTAGGAACTGAGTTTGATGTTTTTGTTTCCTTATTTTTGTTCAAATAGTGTGCAGGTGAATCCCTTATGAATACCCAGGCTATAATGGCAAGAAATATTGAGATTATACTAATAATATAAAATGCAAATCTCCAACCAAATTCGTATGAAATCATGGCTAGTGGGTATGACGCAGAAAGTGCCCCCACATTTCCGACTGCAAGTAAAACTCCAACCATTGTGGCATATTCCCTCTTCGAGTACCATGTGGAGAATAGTTTTAGTGCAGGTATCCAGACACCGGAGACACCAAGTCCAATTATTAGCCTTGCACCAAGAGCCATGTTAAAGTTCAGGGCAATTCCGAATAAGAAAGATCCCAAAGCAGAAAAGATTGTAAGAAAGGCTATTGTTTTTCTTGGTCCCAAAGTATCAGAAAATATCCCTACCGGTATTTGAAATAAAGAATATGAATAGAAATACATAGAAGATAAAAGTCCTAAAGAGAGAGCAGACACTCCAAATTCTTGAAGCAAATCCTTTGATATAACTGCGGAGGATACTCTGTGGAAGTAAACAAAAAAATATACTAATGCAAGAGTTAATAAAAGAATCCATCTGTACTTTTTCTCTGTCAATCCAAAAATAATATCTTTAACCATAAAAATCACAACTTAAACTATTGTAAATCTTTTTAGATTTATAATTAACAAATAAGAAAGGGATATTTAAAACTAATTCTTTTTACTATCTGTTGGAATAATAAATAAGAAACAAGAAAATAATAAACACTATAATTACCGTAAAACCTATAAACATCCTTGAAGAATAAACCTTGTCGATTTCTCCTTGAAGTATGTAATTAATTTGACTCAAAACTATTTCCGCATTGTCTGAGCTTTCAAGAGCTTCTTTGTATCTACCCTCTATAAAAGAATTTTTAGCTATACTATATTCTCTTTTGCCAAAATCCCACCTTTCCGCCACTTGTGAAGTATCAAATCCTAAATTTTTTGTAGCGCTAAGTTTCGATTCAATGTTCTCTATAATATTGTCTAGATTTTTAATCTTAGTTTTTGACTGATTTCTTAAGTTTGTAATTTCGTCTTCCTTTATCTTTTTTATCTCCTCAACCCTTTCTATTAGAAAATCATAGCGACCTTCATTATAGAAGTTCATGAGTTGGGTGTCATTTAAGTTGGCTATTTCTTTATACAACGATAGTTTCAAAACTGAACTCCACATATCTTCGTTTATCAAATAGTTGGAAGATAATAATGTGTATTTTGTTCCGCCATCTATTGAATTCTGCATTATTAATTCTAATTCATCTTTCGTGACTGGAGAACTAGCACCTTTTATCAAAGGGACGTCTAATACATAAGAAATACCTTCTTCACGCAGATTATCTGCAAAGTTTCTGTTCTTGCTAGCTATGTCGTCTGTGAGGGGAGCAGTCACAACTACTCTTGTCGCATAATTGTTTAGCATGTTTAGATCTTGGCCATATTTTCTAGACAGATTATTTGGGTCCTTTTCATCAGTCTTTGCGGATATCCACAGTTCAACTTCGTAATTAATTACTCTGTTCTTCAGTGTGGAATAAAATTTTTCCATCTCAAAGTTCTGCCAATTTGTGATGGTGCTGTCATCAATATTGACTACTAGGCCTCTCTTAGGCCATCCGTAAATTACTGTTCCTCTTGAGTTCATGTATTTTAGATATTCTGCCTCAGATCTAGAGTCATAACTATATTCGTAAAAATCTCCATTAGTAACTAAAATCGCATCAATATCATAATTTTTTATTATATGTTCAATAGTATCTATGTAATATTTACCATAACTGCCTTGAGTTATTTCAACCATCGAAACTTTTGAAGAGCTTCTAGAAAATACATAATCAAGTGCAGCAGAACCAGGATTGGCCTGTATGTATTCAGGGCTATTCAGGCTAAAAGAAACTACGACCTTAAATCCTTCACTTTTCAGTTTGTCAATCATTTTTTCTAATGGGTCACCAGTTGACAATTGAACTAAAGAGCTGTATTCCTTTTCATGTCCCGGCCATCTAAAATTAATTGCGTATGGCCTGCCTGCACTGATTATTACTGTATTAATATTGTTATTTTTCCAAATAGTAACGTATGAATCAAGATCAAGATTGAAGTACTCTCTTGAATCAACTCTTACCGCCCATATGTTTGTGGTTTCTGCCCTTGATTTAGCTATTCTTGCAAAACTCTGGGCAGTCCAAGGCTCCCTCTGGAAATATATAATCCCTGATGTATATTCTGATCCAGAATATACTAAGTTCAGTAGTCCGATATCCTTGTTTTCCACTGTAACATATATATCCCCCTCATATTGAAGGCTGTAGCCATTAGTGGCATCGGGAACATATTCTAAAGGCAGCCCCTGGCGCCTATATATCAAAAAATCAATATAATCTCCTATCTTTTTTGCATCAATTCCAAAATCAGTATTTTCAAAGTAATCTCTATAAGTTGTGGGGGGTATAATGATACCTAGTTCCATTTTCTTATTATTTCTTATATCTTGTGATAATATCTCCAAACGTTTTACAAGTTCATCAGCACGATATATATTCCATTTAACCCATAATTCTGAATTGTTTAGTTTTTCTGTTTCTAAATTTAATCTTTCAGCAGATACCCCATACCTTCTTGAAAATTCTCTAATGCAATCAGAACATTGACAGTTTAGATTATTTGGATTTCCAAAGTATTCCAAAACTATCCCATCGACTTTGTATCCGTTTGTTACCTCATCGATTATACTTTTTTCATAATTAAAACCTGTTTGTGGACAAACCCAACCTTCAGACTGAGGACCCTCAGACGCAAAACCTTTATTGGCCGCAATCACATCATAAAAAACTGGAACAACAGCATATACTTTTATATTTTTTTTATGGGCCTCTTCAATCATTATTGATAGGACATCAAAATTATAAAACGTAGGGGCGATTCTGCTATTGTAAAAAACTACTCCAGGCGAAGGATTTGCACCTGTACCTCTCTTAACGTGTAAGTAAATTGTATTGACGTTATTCTTTGAAGCAAGGTCCACAAGTCTTGGAATGTCATCTTGGGTAGCTATCGACAAGGAAGGCAATACTTCAATAAAATACCCTGCATCTTGCCCAGAAACAGGATTAAATCCTGAGAATGAGGAAATAAGTAAGAATAATACCAATAGTGTCTTTACGATGTTATTCATAAAAGACCTCAAAATCTCTATCTAATTGAAACATCTTTTCCAACAAAACTTTTTCTATCTTTTATGTCTCTTCTAGAGACAATCTTAACATAGGGATCCTCTACTGGTCCAAATAGCTCTATGACCTTGCCAATTCTTTTATCCCCCACATAAGCATCGGCACCAATATCTCTAATTTTGACTTTTTTTGACCTTAAGATAAAAAGAGGGCCGATTGAATGGAGAACCCTCCCAACAGACTTCATAAAAGAAACTTTTATAATCTTCTTTATAAATATTTGGAATAATGTTGAGAGTGATTAAATGAAAAAAGAAACAGTTGTTATAAGTAAGGGCTATGACCCGTTAAAGTATAACGGTGCAGTAAAACCCCCTATATTTTTAACAAGCACTTACAAATTCAAAAGTGCCGAAGAAGGGGAATCCTTTATTAGAGTTGCACTAGGGCTTGATAAAGGTGATGCAGGATTTGTATATTCTAGATTTTCAAATCCAAACTTTGATATTGTAGAGGCGAGACTTTCTCTATTGGAGGGAACTGATGCCGCAGCTATTTTTGGCTCTGGGATGGCGGCAATTACTTCAACTTTACTTGCATTTGTAAAAAACGGAGACTATATATTCTATACAAACCCTGTTTACGGGGGAACTGAATTTCTTTTCAAAGAATTCTTTGAGAAAATGGGAGTGTCCACATTACATGTCAAGGCTGGATCAGATACTCCAAAATTAATGGAAACCAAGATAAATTCATTTAAAGATAAAATTAAGGGAAAATCAGTTATTCTTTACGTTGAAACGCCTGCAAACCCTAACAACGTAATGATTGATGTAGAAGCTATAGTAAAAATAAGGGACAAATTAAAAAAGGAAGGAGTTAGTGCTAAAGTTATTGTAGATAACACATTCATGGGGCCAGTTTTCCAGTCTCCTTTTGAGCAGAAAGTTGACATAGTCCTTTATTCTGCAACAAAATTCATCGGCGGACATTCAGATATTATTGCTGGCGCCGCTCTTGGATCAAAAGAAGACATTTCCAAGGTAAAAGGAATCAGGGGCATGATAGGAACAAACGGAAATCCATTTGATGCATGGCTTATGGCAAGGTCATTGGAGACTGTTCACATAAGAATGCAAAGGCAGATGGAAAATGCGATAAAAATAGCTGAATTTTTATCACACCACCAAAAAGTTGAAAGAGTGATTTATCCTGAGCTATACGATAAGAATAGTGAACAATATAGGATATACAAAAAACAGTGTAAAGGTCCTGGGTCTTTATTATCTTTTTATATCAAGGGCGGAAAGAAAGAGGCTTTTAAATTTTTAAATAATGTCAAATTGTGTAAACTTGCCGTAAGTCTTGGGGGCACAGAATCCTTAATAGAGCATCCCAAAGCAATGACACACTCAGAAGTTGACGAAAAATCATTAAAAGATGCCGAGATTACAGACAACATGATAAGACTTTCAGTTGGAATTGAAAATTATGAAGATCTTATCAACGATTTAAAATCTGCACTTGATAAAATTTAATTAAAAAAATAAACTTTTTCTTTTTAAATATCATCTACAAATTCTATATCCATTTTTGATTTACTTATGTCTATGATCTTTTCTGATTTAAATCGAATTAAAAAGAAAGCTTCACATAATTTAATGTGTTCATTACCTATTGTTAATGATAATTTACCTTCAAATGGATTAAATCTTTTTACAATTAGGGGCATGAATAATTCGGAAAGTACTTGAACGTGTAGTTCCCCTTCCTTAATCAAATTATTTGCCTCATCTCTAAGTTCTAGTTCAAACTTGGCATAATTGCCTAATGATTTTGTCGAATATATATCTGAAAAGACATCGGGTTTATTTGATTTAAATTCAAAATGTTCAGGTTTCATAAAAATCTCCTAATATAAAAATTTAAAATAAAAAATAAAATATTTTATTAATTTATTTCTTAAGAGCTTGGTCGACTAACTGTATAAGGTCAACGACTTCCATCTTGGAACCAAGGGCCTTTGCACCGTCACCAAGGTTTGTGACACAGAATGGACATGGAGTTACAATCTTTTGTACTCCTTCTACGCCCTCTGCTTCTCTCACTCTTGTCTTTGCAGTTTCAAGAGCTACATCTGGGAATGAAGATTTTATACCTCCACCAGCACCGCAGCAGAATGAGTTGTCTCTGTTTCTGTACATTTCCTTAAACTTAATGCCTGGTATGGCTTTAAGTACATTTCTTGGTGTTTCGTATAGACCTGGCTTGTCAATCTGGATGAATGAACCTTTCCATTGCTTCTTTCCTTCCATGTCCACTTCATAGTGGTTCATGTGTCTTCCCATGTGGCATGGGTCGTGGTAGGTAACTGTTGCAGATATATTGTTTAATTTTAGTTCGCCTTTCTTCATCTTTTCTTCGAGGTATTCTGATGTGTGCATGACCTTTGCTTTAAGCTTTAAGCCCCACCATTTTTCGTATTCCTTGGAAAGAACTTTGTAACATCCGGCACAGGCTGTAACAATTGTCTTGAATCCGTGGTCGTTAATGTAGTCAACATTGTGCTGAGCAAGTTTTTCTGGCTCTTCTCTAAGCCCTGCTCTTAACAATGGTGAACCACAGCAGTATTCGTTCTCTCCCATTACGCCCCAGTCTTCTCCAAGTTTTGATAAAACACTGGCTGTTGACTTGGCAATTTCAGTTCTTCTGTAGGATGCTGTACATCCTGCGAAGTAAACCATATTACCGTCTGTCTTAAGATCCTTTACATCTTTTAACCAGTTGAATCTTGAAGAGTGTGTTTCGCCGTATGGGTTGTGGTCTTTTATAACCTTTTCTTGGTACATTTTCTCTGCTTTTGTTGGTCCAATTCCTCTGTTAACTAGGTGGTGTCTCATTTCTTCAATGTAATCACAAATCCATGGTTTGTAATCAAGGAGACACTGGGTCTGGCATCCACCACAAACTGTACAAGAGAAAATTACTTTTTGCATATCTTCTTGTATAGATGGGTCAGTCAAATCGACTTTATTTTCTAGAATTGCATGTCCATGGAATGCCTTTGACCTTGATCCGTAGTAGGAGTCAAGCTTAAAGTATTCTCCCTGAGGACATATTGTTGCATTTGTGGGTGGTGGTCCGTAAGAGTATGCAGACTTACATGTTCCACACTTACTACATTTTCTAAAGAACTGTGAGTACCACTTTAGGTCTTTAAAGTTGTTTGGCATTTGTATCACCTTACTCCCCATTTACCTGGGTTCATAATTCCGTTTGGATCTAGCATGTCTTTAATATCGCAAATAAGGTCTATCCATCCTGGATCTGCTCTCTTGTTAATCTCTCTAGCGAAATCAGTTGGTGGCTTGTATGGGATACCTCCAGCATCAATTAGAACCTTTGCAGCTTCTCTGACACACCAAGCGGCGTTTGCTTCTTCTTCAGGTCTGTCTCTTGGGAATGGAGTCATAATCCTTAACATACCATAGTGACATCCACGGTACATTGTAACTCTTGTTGATGGTGATAATGCAATCTTGGCCTTCTTTGTGTATATTTCCTTCCATAAGTTGTAAACACCTACCCATCTGTTTGAAGGTGTAAATGTTCCAGGCCATGCTATTCCTCCACCACCCATCTTACAGTAGTTCTTTGTTGAACCTACAATCTGGGATGGTAGTTGAGTTCTTCCTTTCTTTGACTCTTCAGGAACTTCTGTTGCCTTTATGGTGTTACCTTGCTTACCTAGGTCTTTTATAACTTTATTGAAAACTTCAATCTTGTTTTCTAATTCCTTTTCTGTAAATGCGTATAGTGTTGTGTATCCAGACCATTCTGGTGCACCTTTTGGCTTTTCAATGTATGGGTAAGGAATTGGTACTTGGCTAAGCCACCATGAGATTGCAGTAAGATCGTCTGAGTATTCGTATTTGCTGAAAGTTCTCATGAATTTTTCCATGTCAGTTAAGTCATCTGCAGTAAAAGTTCCAATATGTACATAATCAGGTACTGGGGGTATAAATAATCCTAGCTTTGTAACAACACCTGTTGTTCCAAGAGTTCCTGTGAAAAGACCATCAAATCTTGGAAGAGGCATACAGCTTTGCCATGAGTCTCTTCTTATTGCAGGAGATCCACACATGAGGATTTCTCCAGTTGGTCTTACTACTTCCATACCGGTAATGTGGTTACTGTTGAGTCCGTATCTGCCGCTCATTCCACCAATTCCGTGGTGTATTGCGCAGGCCAATACTGATGCAGATGGTGGACCTACTGGCCATCCAAATCTGTATCCTCTCTTGAAAAGCTCTTGCGCAAACTGAGCCTGGCTTACACCTGGCTCTATAACTGCAAATCTTACTTCTTCATTGATTTCGAGAATTTGATCCATTCTCTTAAGATCCATCAAGATACCGCCTTGTTCTGGAACGCAGAGTCCACCAATGTTTGTACCGGCTGTAAATGGTACTACTGGTATTTTCTCAGCGTTTGCAAGCCTAAGAATTGACTGTACTTCTTCTGGCGTTTTTGGGAGAACAACGTAATTTGGCATCTGTGGCCTTTTGTATGTCATATCGTAGGAATAAGCCCAACAGTCAACAGGACTGTTAGAAACCCATTTCTCATCGCCCACGATTTGGCTTAATGTCTTATATATTCTTTCTTTTTTGTCCAAAAAGATTCCTCCTGGATTAATTAGACAAGGTTTAAAATTAGGTTACCTTATCCGATTGTCATTTTAAAAGACCATTTATATATTTTTCGGTGTTATATGTTAGAGTGCTTACTAGTTTATTAGTAATAAATTTAAATAATGAATAAATATTTAATCTATAAGAAATATTATTCTATAATTTTTTGAAAATTGTTCATTATAAAATCTATCCTATTTTTAAAATAAATAAACATATGATCATCTAAAAAATATTATACCTTTATTCCGAAAGATTAAAAAGGGGATAGCTAGTTTATGAGATTTGAATTATATTAATCTGGGATGATAATATGTCAAAAGGCATTGCATTTGATATAGGCACAAGTGGATTTAGAGTTCAGCTTGTCGATTTAGAAACTAAGAAAGTTTTGAGAACTGCTATTACACTAAGACATCCATTACCAGGCGCAAACGTGATGGACCACCTTAACTTTGCGATTAAGGTTAGTGAAGATATAGCTCACAAATTAATGGTTAATGCGTTTGAAAGGATTCTTAGTCAAATGAACATTGATCTTGGTAGCATTGAAAAAATTGCCGTTTGTGGAAATCCTATTCAGCTTTCTTTATTTGAAGGGATTGGCATCAAAGATTTGGCATATGCCGATCCTAAGTATCTCGAAGCTGAAAAGATAGAGATTCAATCAAGAAATGCTAAAGTAGTTTCATCTCAAGAGTTAGGAATCAAAGGGGTGGACGCTGATGTTCTTATACCTCCAGCCATAAAACATGAGATTGGTGCTGATGCTCTTGCAATGATGTTGAAGAGTAATTTTTTAGATAATAAGGAGATATCATTAGTAACAGATTACGGAACTAATGCCGAAATGGCCTTGAAAGTTGGGGATAAGATATTTACTGGCTCTGCAGCGTCAGGTCCGGCACTAGAAGGTCAAGAGATCTCTTCTGGCATGCTCGCATCTCCCGGTGCAATATCTGACGTTGTTCTTGATTTTGGGTGGCATACATTAGTACTTGATGAGAACATGATGCCACAAAGCGTTAGAGTTTTAGATTTATGGAAAGAAGAGTTCAGGGGAAATAAATTATCTAATGTTCAGCCAATTGGGATTACTGGTACAGGCGTTGTTTCAGTAATTTATGCAGGTCTTGAAACTGGAGTTATAGAGCTTCCATATATTTATACAAAAACTAGACGATTAAGACTCGATGAGAATATTTACTTTACAGAAGACGATCTAAAAGAAGCAGGAAAAGCAATTGGTGCTATTAGGGCAGGTCATCTTACTCTTGCGCAGGAAGCCGGGATAAAGCTTGAAGAAGTAAAAACTATGTATATGTGTGGGGCTTCTGGAACATATGTTGACGCAATGAAGTCAAGAAAGATAGGCCTTATCCCGCCAACAATCCAAAACGTGTATCAGGTGGGGAATACATCATTACTTTTAGCTTATGATGTTTTAGTTGAAAACTATACTTTAGAAGAATTACAAAAGCTTGCTGACAAAATAAGAAGTAAACACATTATGTTCGCCACTTCAAAAATATTTACTGATATATACGTTCAAGAACTTGCATACTGGGAACAAGGAATGTCAATGGAAAAATACAATGAGATGCTCACTCTAAACAATATTCAACATTTGCCGTCTGTGAAGGGCGATTTGCAGATAAACAAAATCGTCAAAAGGGATATACCTGACATTGGAGAAGAATTAAAAGTCATAGATCATATTGGGGTAGAATTATTTGCACAATTTGAAGGTTGCATAGGTTGTAAAAAATGTGAAAACGTATGCCCCGAAAGAGCTTTAAAGGTAGAACAAATAGAAGAAGGGTATTTCAAAATAAGAATACTCTCTGAAAGATGCAATGGCGAGGCATGTCTAAAATGTCAATCATCATGCCCTTATAAAGTATTTAAATTTGAAAAGCTTACAGAATCACTCGATAGGTGAGTTGTTGGATATGAGGGAAAAAGTTAAGGGTCTATCTGGAAAACAGATGGAGAATACGCTTAAGGCGTGGGGAGTTGATATTACGACGCCTAAAGAACAGGTTATCGATTCCCTAGAGAAAGCAATGGAAGATGAGAATAAGATTGAAGCTGTTTTTAACTCATTATCGCTTAAGGAAAAGGAATTCTTGGGTATTTTGCTGATGGCTGGAGGGGTAAAAAAGCAGCAGGATGCTCAGAATATTTTCATAGAAAAATACAGCTTCTGGACATTTGAAGAAGTTATTAAAACACTTGAGACTAATTTATTAGTTTTAGAGGGAATGGATGGAATAATTAAGACATATGTTGTTAATTCCATATTAAAGGAAAATTTAATTAATATTTTTAAGAAGATCCCTGGGGAAATTCCTCTTGAGAATTTACAGGTAAGAAAAGATAAGAATCTCCTCATATCTGATCTAATTATTTTCTTATCGTTTGTTGCAAAAGAAGAATTAAAACTTACCGCTAAAAAGGAGATTTCCAAGAAAGACCAAGAGGGGCTTGTTGAAAAGCTTCACATAAAAAATGAATCCAGATCACAGTTCATCGAAAGTCTTGCTTTGGATTTTGGCTTAATTAAAATATCTGGGGACCAGTATATTCTTACAGATAAAATCAATGAAATTCTTCCTATTACTGACGAGGACTTAATTAGATTGTTCTTTAAGTATATCTTCTTTGGCCTAGAAAGTATTGAAGGTTTTAAGAGAAAGGAAATTTTCATAAGTAGGGTAAATGAGCTAAACATCAGAATAGTCCTTGATTCTATAAAAAAAGTAGAAGTGGGTAAAAATATCTACATTAAATCATTCATAAAAAAATTACAGAATTCCCTATTCGATGAAAAGGATGAAAATCGTTGGATATATTTTGATGATAAATTCTTTGAGAAAGTAATAGCTGATTATTTATTGTGGCTTGGGATAGTTGACGGCGGATTTAAGGATGGAAAAATGATTTCTTTCTCACTTACTCAGTTTGGGAAGGAGCTATTATCATCTGAAAGAATAGCATCAAAAGAGCCCACAATTTACTTTGACAAGAGTAAGAAGGCAGAGCAGAAAAAGATTCTTTTCATGACTCCAAATTTTGAAATCTCAGTTTTATCAGAAGAGATTGATAAGATTGCACTATTTGATCTGAATAGATTTGCAGATATCCAAAAAGCAGACATTGTAAGTTTGTATCAAATAACGTCGGAAACTATTATGACGGGCATAGAATCTGGATTCTCCCTTGATAAAATAATTAACTTTTTGAAAAAATACTCTTCTAATGATATACCTCAAAATGTTATATATCAACTGAGAGATTGGGCATCAAAATATGGTAAAGTTAGAGCTTTCAAAGGCATATTCCTTATTATTAATGATGTACCTTTATTTTTAGAAATAAATAAGAGGATACAAAATTTTGTTGAACATTCTATTGAGCCAAATATAATCTTGATAAAAGAAGAGAATATTCCAAAAATAAGGGAGATTCTAGAAAAGAATGGAATATTCATCCAGATCCATATTGAAGGTTACGACGAAAAGAAAGAATCTTTTCTAGAGAAATCTTCTGAAAACATAGACTTAAAATCTGAGATCAAGTCAATTAAGGAAGGGTACTTAACTGGGCTTAAGAAGGAAGACACTGAATATTTCTTTAGGGAGGAAGGATTTGAGAGAAGTATGGATATTAGGCCAAACATAACAAGAGATTTAATTGAAGCATCAAAGAAAAAAAAATCTGTCTTACTCTCTTACTTTGATCTCGATGACAAAGTTTCAAGAACTTCAAGAATTAATCCATTGGGCGTTGTTTTGGCTGAAAAGAGATATCTTGTTGGATATGATACTGCCGAAAAATGTATCAAAGCTTTGAGAATTGATGTTATATCTGATATTTCGATAGAAAACAATGAGTTCCTAAGGCCAGATAATTTTACAGTTAAGAATTGGTGGAAAAAATATGGAAAAGATTATACTGAATCTAAGAAAAAAGATATTACACTTACTCAATAAGGATTACAATATCTATTTTGTCAATTCTGCTACATTTGGTCTTTTTTCAATTCTTTTTGATTCAAATATAAATAAAATAGGAATACCAGACCAAGGTGGTTTTAAAGGATTTATCGAGATTCCAAACCTTCTGAAAAAAAATTATGTTGAAATCCCTACTGACAAAGGTATTATTTTGCCAAAATTCAAAAAAGAGTATGACGTTTTTTTATTCACTTCTCTTTCTGGCCACATAAGGCCCAATCCTTCCCGTGAGATATGTAATGAATTAATGAACAAAGGAATTGTATCAATTGAGGATATCTCTGGAGTTTTTCCCGATAAAGATTTTGGCTGGGCCGATGTGATATACTGCTCAACAGGAAGTCCAAAGATTTTGGAGTGTGGTTATGGAGGTTTTGTTGGGATTAGTCCTGACATTAATCTGGAAGAATCAGAAAAAGTACTGTCATTCTCAAAACTCCCTGATAGTTATTATCTTAAGCTTGGTGATGAAATTGAGAAAGCACAAAAAAAATTGAATATCTTAAGAAATATGGCACAGATATTCCAAGAATCATCACTTGAGATACCTTACAAAGGGCATAAATCAATATCAGTATTCGTGAGGGATGAGAATCCAGCCAAATCTCTTGAACTTCTTAATAAAAAAATAAGGCCAAAAACTGGAAAATCGCTTTTTACTAAATGTCCAAGATATGATAGGACAAAAGAGAAAGGTTTTGTAATCGAGACTATCAAGCTTTATGGCATGGAAAATGAAGAAGTAAAAGAAATCTCTGAAAGTATCGAGAAGATTATTTTATAATTTTATAGAAGATTAGTCCTATCGGTATTAATAACAAAGCCAGATAAAGATAAGGAAAGGCTTTTCCAAACTTAGTTTCTAAGAGAATATTAAGATTAGAAATGTTCTCGGAGGGGGAATTGAAAAC
>OFEK01000960.1_pt1 | contig 22631 bp, 21 predicted proteins | sample 1521131 | NCBI WGS metagenome assembly OFEK01 (sample SAMN05720209, study PRJEB24109) | activated sludge metagenome | isolation source: Anaerobic digester | place: China | collected 2015-12-16
AAGCATACTAAAGTCTTCGCCTGAAGGCGAGGGTTTTTCTCCCAATCCCCGAGGGAGACAATAAGCCTCTTGAACTCTTTTAGGATGCGCGAAAGAAAATTTCTTTGACTATTCCGGTCTTATTACTCGGAACAGTCTTTAATAAATATACGCCATTATGGTTAAGCAAAGCTATTAACGGTATAAATGTCCTATTATCAATTAGATATATGCTGCTTGCAATGAAATGACTTAATTTAAAAAAGTATTTGACCAAATGTTACTATTGCTTGTATAAGGTTTTTGTATAAGGTTGTACAATGTTTGGCAAGCAAACCAGCTATGGAGATTTTCAATGGAAAACTATTGCACAATTAGTCAGGCTGCAAAAAAAATAGGAGTAAGCTCTGAAACTCTCAGACGATGGGATAAAAACGGAAAGTTGCCTTCAAAAAGACACCCCGTTAACAATTACCGTGTTTACAATGATGAGCAGATTGAATTTGTCGTCAAAGAGTTGTCGCAAAAGTATTTAACAGATTATGCTAATTCTTTACAATACAAACTTAAACCCTTTTTCGAGACAGGTCTTGGTAAATTATATAATGAAGATGTTATAACTTTCTTCAAAACATTAGAAACTTCTTCTGTGCAACTTATTTTTGCCGATCCGCCATACAACATTAATAAGGCCGAATGGGACACCTTTGAATCACAAAAAGAATATGTAGAATGGAGCATTGCTTGGATAAAAGAGGCACAAAGGGTACTTGACCCGACGGGAAGTTTGTATATATGCGGCTTTTCGGAAATTCTGGCAGATCTTAAATGGGCCGCCAGCAGCCTTTTTAAGGGCTGCAAATGGCTTGTGTGGTACTACCGCAACAAGGCCAATCTTGCCGACGATTGGGGCAGATCGCACGAAAGTTTATTGCATTTCAGAAAAAGCAATAAGATAATTTTTAATATTGATGAAGTCAGAGTGCCTTATAATGCCCATACACTTAAATATCCTCAACACCCGCAAGCAAAAAGCTCTCAATACGGAAATGGAAAGGAATACGTGTGGACACCACACCCCAAAGGAGCAAAACCTAAAGATGTATTTGAAATTCCAACATTAACAAATAATTCATGGGAAAGAGAAAAACACCCGACTCAAAAGCCCATAGAGTTAGTAAAAAAATGTATTCTCGCCTCTTCAAATCCAGGAGGGTTGGTTGTTGATCCGTTTGGCGGTACCGGAACAACTTTTGCAGTTGCTGAAGCATTTAACAGAAGATGGCTTGGAACCGACATCGAAATTGAATACTGCAATACAATAAAAAGGAGACTCCTGGACTTAAAGCATATTAAAAGAATCGCTGATAATGGAGAAGATTCCGAAATAATAGAACGACGAAGAAAACTAAGAGGATAATAGTTTCCAGATGTCGGCAGCGATAAATTGAGAGAAAGGGAAAATATGCTGGTTATATGGATTTCCTTGCGTAATTGGAGGAGGGTCTATAAAGTAAACTCCTTCCAGTTGCGTTAGAAATTTTGTGTATACCATAAACAGGCCGGAAACAAAGGTGAAACCAATTTGTTTTGTTTCTTTTCTTTGGACATCATTTAGAAAAATGCCAACAACTTTAACAGGGTGCTCTGCGAACTTTTGCATCAGAAGTTTATCTAAAAATATTTTCCCCATTCTGTCTTTTGAAGATGTTTTTAAAGAAATAACAATTTCTTCTTTGTCTATCATTTTGGTCCCGGATTTTACAGAGTCATGGGGCGATAAGACCATATCTGTTTCGCATGAGTAAAGTTTTTCTCCATCTTCTGTTGGGTAGGGAATTTTGAAAACAACTTTATCGTTTTTGATGCCTAATTGTGTGATAATGAGGCGAATTAATTCTTCAAATCTGTTGCCGACATGCTTTCTTGAACTGTTTGGATTGCATAGGAAATCCATTCCGACACCAATGGCCTGCTGGACAGTATACACAACCGAATCAATGATGTTGTGTTCTTCCTTTGTAATAGTTTTTTTGTCTTTAATTTTATTAAGGATAGAAAGAAATTCATTATATTGACCGTCAAATATCCGGCTATTAAAAATGAACAAGTCGTTGTTGATTGGGCGGGCAAACTTTGATGTACCTGCCATTACAGAAGATAAGATAATATAATTTCTATCTGTCGCTTTTTCAGAGACAATGTCAGGCAAGTGTCCCAGAACTCTTTTTGTGATGTCGGAAAACTCATCAAGGCTTTTCTTTGGTGTCTGTAAGTCTTTTTGTAATGGTTTCATTCATTAATGTTTTTATAATCAGTATGTATTTGCGGTAAACTAAACAAAAAAAGGTAAAATAGCAATGGGTAATAACTTTTTTAATTCAACATTGTCCTGTTGCCTGATCGTTCTCATCATTCATGCAGCCGCAGATCGTTTGAGGAACGCAAACACCGAAAGAAGAACCGCTGAGTTTCATAACGTTGACCCTTGCGTTATAGAGATGAAATAGATTTTTCGTGCTGATCACATCATCGCACGCGCCGTCCGCCACGACGGCGCCGTTTTTGATCATGATAACACGGTCCGCTATCCAGAGGGCATGCTCGGGAGAATGAGTTGATTTGATGAAGGTATACCCTTCCCGGGAAAGCTTGATGATCTGGTCGAGCAGCCTCAACTGGTTGCCGTAATCGAGGCCGCTTGCCGGCTCGTCCATGATGAATGTTCTTGCTCCCTGAGCAATAGCCCGCGCAATAAGCGTCAGTTGTCTTTCTCCACCACTGATTTCCGTATAGGCCCTGTCGGCCAGATGCGCAATGGCGAGCCTTTCCAGAGCATCGCCGGCAATATCGACGTCGGTCTTCGAGTACCGGAAAAAGAAGGTTTTGTGGGGTATCCTGCCCATCAGCACCATATCCATGACCGTGTAAGGAAAAGAACTTTTGTGGATCTGCGGCACATAGGCGATTTCTCTGGCGAGGGATTTGGAGCCTATGTGCAGGATATTTTCACCGTTGAAGAAAATAGCGCCCGTGGCTGGACGCAGCAGGCCGAGGATGATCTTGATGAGAGTGCTTTTTCCGCAGCCGTTGGGCCCCAGCAGGGTGACAACCTCGCCCGCCCCGATGGAAAGACTAACATCGCTCAACACGGTCTTCCGGGTATAACCGAAGGAAATATCTTCAACTTTAATCAACGGTTTCAGCTCCATCCCTTTTTGGCCTTTCTTAAAATAATCGCGAAGAATGGTATGCCGACCAGTGATGTAGTAATTCCGATGGGGATTTCCACATTGAAGAGCATCCGCGATATATCGTCCACAAAAATCAAATAGATTGCCCCGATAAGGGCGCTGGCGGGAATGAGAATCTTGTTGTCGGGGCCCACCAGCATCCGGGTGATATGGGGAATGATGAGACCCACCCAGCCGATCATTCCCGCGAGGACAACCGTCAGTGCGCTCATCAGCGTCGCCACAAAGATAAGCAGCAGGCGTATCCATTCCACGGGGATGCCCAGTGCCTGCGCTTCTTCGTCGCCCATACTCAGCGCATTGAGATAGCCGGAAAAAAGGATCATGACAATTATGCTGACAACCTGCGGTATTCCGGCAGCCAGCAGCGTCTTATGGTCCACAAGGGAAAGGCCGCCCATCAGCCATTGCACAATTGCAGGCAGCTGGTTGAAGGGATCGGCAATGTACTTGATAATTGACAAAAGGGAAGTAAACAACGCGGCGCTGATAACGCCGCCCAGAACAAGAAGCAGGATGGTGTTGCCTTTGTGCATCCTGGCGATGCCGACGGCGATGAGCACGGCGATAAAGCCGAAGAGGAACGTAAAACTCTGGACGGCAAGCCAGCTGTCGAAAAATACCATGGACATCGCCGCCCCGAAGGAAGCGCCGGCGAGCACGCCGAGCAGGCCCGGCGAGACGAGAGGGTTGACGAACATCGCCTGAAAGGCCGCCCCGGAAACGGAAAGAGAAGCTCCGATAAGAATCGCCGCAAGAATGCGGGGCAAACGAATATCGATGAGCAGGCTCCCCAGCAGGAGGCAGCGTTCGGGGTCAAGGTCGCCGACCCCGAACATTTTGAATGCAAAAAAACCGGTAATATCATCCAGCGTAAGCGGGTATTTACCAAGGGTCAGGGAGAACGCCGCCGTCAAAACGAGAAGGAGCGACAGCACCGGAAAAAGCAGACCGCGTTTCATGGATAAATGACCTGCCTCATCTCTTCGGCCGACAGTTCAACGCCAAGAAATAAACGATAGAAATCATTTGCTTCTTGTGCGAAGACATCCTGGAACGAGAAGATTAACACCAGCATAAAAACGTAAAATAAGAACCTTTTGCCAATATCCACCACCACCATTTTCTCCTTTCTGAAATTAGTTATGATTAATTCTTGATTTATGGAGTTACGATTTCAGCACGTAGTTGACGGGGATAAAAAGTTCCGCCCGGACCGGCGGTTTGGGGAAGGGCTGAACTTCGCGAATCGTTTCCAGTACGTTTCTGTCCAGGACGGCATACCCTGAGCTCTTCACAATTTTTATGTTTGTTGCTCTGCCGTCTTCCATGATGATAAAGGAAACCAGCACCCTTCCCTGCCAGCCGACCTTTTTTGCCAGAGGCGGATAGGTGATATTTTTTAAAATAAGATCGCGAATGTAGGCAAAGTGTTCTCGCAGATACTGGCTTTTCAGACCTTCCAGTGATCCGCTGCCCCGTCCCGGCCCATTATAATTGCCGGCACCGCTTCCGGCACCCCCTCCGCTTCCCGTACCGCTGCCGTTCTGGACAGCCGCCGCCTTCAGTGCACTGCTGCTCAGGGGATTTAGAGAGGGAAAATTATCGGGAGATATCTGATCTTTTGGAACCGGAATCTTCGCCGGTGTGAGCTCGGACAGGGGGATCCGCCAGGAAGGCTTTTGTCTGTCGGGCGACCTTTTAGCCGGTTGATTTGGTCTCTTTTTTTCTTCCGGCATTTGCTGCATTTCTCCGCCGCCGCCGGCCGGATCAAGAGTTGCCAATAAGATCTGGATCGTCTGCGGCTGACGAACCGTCAGAGTCATAAAAAATGCGATGCTTGTCAGGCACAGACAGTGAATCACAAAGGATACGAACGCCGCTTTGAGCATGTTGATTTGTTTGTTTGTGATTTCCATTGCCAATTTCGCCTCTGCGCCGCCTGCTGATTACGGTTAAGCGGTGAAGTGATAATAATTTTCCGCTTTTATGACTTTTTACGAGTCCGCCAGCTCCAATTGTTCCAGACGATTCCTGTTCACCAGATTTATCTTTCTTACACAACCGCCGAAAAGCCTGTAGGCGCCGCCGCCCTCAGCGATAATATCCAGGGCCGCGTCGATATCGGTCACCATTGAAGTGCCTACTGCGGCCACATTGCGGCGAAAAAGCGGCTCCGGAATAAAACCCGCCGTAGGACCAACTACGGCGACGACAGCGTCGCGCGGAACCAGACTGAGCAGGTGCTCGATTGAGCCGTTGGCGATGGGCGCTCCCGTAAAAACAGCGGTCTCGCACCGCGCCAGTACGTCCGCTGTCTGCTGCGGTGCAATGAATTCTCCGCAGGCCAGTTCAACTTCAATCCTGCTGTCTTTTTTCCGGTCAATAACCTTGATTTCACCAACACTCAGTTCTTTCAGCCGCTTCAGGAGCGGGATGATTGCTCCAACCATGCAGATGCGTCTGCCCGCAAACAGATGCGGCAGATCAGCCAGATCGTTGTTTTGCCCAGGGATGTAGCGCCCCTCTTCGAACAACGGCACGGACAGGGCATTGATTGCCGCCAGTCTGATGACGCCGGCAAATGGATTGGGTGTATTGCCGGAGATGACGGTTTCGGCGCTCAGACCACAAACGGCAGATGAGCTTCCCCTCAGAATGCGCCGGCCGGCATTACTGACAGCTTCAGGGGGGGTATAGGCGACGCCTCCGCAGCCGTTGGAAAATTTGATACCGGTAAAAAAAACGCCGATTATCACTTTCTCGACGAATAAAGATTCTATTGCACCGCCATAATAATGACGAATAATTTCCGCCGCTTCGTTCAGGATCGAGGCGGAATTTCCCAAAGCGGAGCTTCCCTTGTTTGTATCTGCTGCTTCGGTTTCGCTGTGATCATTCCCCGGCTGCGGCAATTTCATGGACTTCAATCCTTTGTAAATATCTCATCCGCCTTGGCCCCGGACGGTAGTCGCCGGCGGAAATAAAGGCAATGGCCCCTTCTTTTTCGTCCAGCGGTTTCCCGTTTTTTTCAAATGTTACGATGGCCTGATCGCCCACGGCAGTGTTGTAAATTTCATGCCAGGAAAAGATTGCCTGGTATCCTTCGCTCGACTTAAGGACAACGTAGATCTGATTTGTCGAATAGTGCTCCTTCAAGATGATGTCCGCACTATCCAGAACATGGCGCAGCAGAACGCCCCGATAACTTTCCACAATTCCCTTTTCTTTACCGCTGCCGCAAAGCATTGTGAGATCTCTAACCTCGGAGAGTTCCATCCGCTGCAAATCCTTCACGCGAAGATGAAGCGGATTTTTGACCAGGCCGGAAACAAAGAGCTCGTAGGTCATGTATTGGGGATCATAAATTTTCTTCTTTTTGATCGACATGGATGAGCAGACTTTCTTGACTGGATTTTGCTGGCAATTAATGCTATGCAATTAATAACATATGTAATATTTTGCATATGTTATTAATTGCATATGTCACAGCTGACATATGCTATGGATAGCGCAAAGTCAACCAATTTTTTGCCGGCCGCGGGAAAAAGTGCAGGGTTTCTCCAGAAGACAAAAGAAGTTTTTCGATTTTCCCCTGAAAAAAATTAAATACTTAAGGAATGTTCTTGAAATTATCGGATTCTTTCGATAAAGCCAGAAGCACAATTTTGCGTGGAGATGAAAATTATGGCCAGGGGTACGAAAAAAGGTGATTTATCAGGTTTGACGCTGCTGGGCAAAACCACTCATCCTGTTAAAAAACTTGAGACTTTTCCCAATCACCATCCCGACCGCAACTATACGGTAACATTACAGACGGAAGAATTTACCTGTGTATGTCCGATGACCGGTCAGCCGGACTATGCGAAGCTGAAAATTCAGTACATTCCGGATAAGAAAATTGTCGAATCCAAGTCGCTGAAGTTATATTTGTGGTCATTCCGCAATGAAGGCGTTTTTCATGAACATTTGACCAACATGATCCTCGATGATTTAGTTGCCGCGTTGAATCCGCGCTGGTGCAAGGTCAGCGCGGAATTTGCCGTTCGCGGAGGAATCGGGATAACGGTTGATGCGGAATACACATCGAAATAATAAACCTGAAGGGTAAAAAGGGTAAAAGTATGGGAAAACGTACGGATATTAAAAAAGTTTTAATTATTGGTTCAGGCCCCATCGTCATCGGGCAGGCCTGCGAATTTGATTATTCCGGCACTCAGGCTTGCAAGGCGCTGCGCAAGCTCGGCTACGAAATAGTGCTGGTAAATTCCAACCCGGCAACCATCATGACCGACCCGGGCATGGCGGATGTTACTTACATCGAACCGCTGAATGTTCAAACGATCACCGAAATTATCGAAAATGAAAAACCGGATGCCATCCTGCCCAACCTGGGCGGCCAGACCGGTCTCAATCTGACTTCCGAACTTTACAAGCAGGGCGTTTTGCAAAAGCACAATGTAAAGGTCATCGGCGTGCAGGTGGACGCCATCGAGCGGGGCGAAGACCGTATCGCTTTCAAGGAAACAATGAATAAGCTGGGCATTGACATGCCTATAAGCGAACCGGCTACTTCCGTCGAGGAAGCGGAAAAAATTGCGGCCAAACTCGGCTATCCGGTTGTCATCCGGCCCGCCTATACAATGGGCGGCACGGGCGGCGGCATTGTTTACAACCTGGAAGAACTACAGCTCATCGCCAGCCGCGGCATTTCGGCAAGCCTCATCGGCCAGATTCTCATCGAAGAATCGGTCATCGGCTGGGAAGAGCTGGAGCTGGAAGTCGTCCGTGACGCCAAGAACAATATGATTACGGTCTGCTTCATCGAAAATGTCGACGCGATGGGTGTCCACACCGGCGATTCCTACTGCACCGCGCCGATGCTGACCATTTCGGAAGAGCTCCAGCAGCGGCTGCAGAAATATTCATACGACATTGTCGAGGCGATCCAGGTGATCGGCGGTACCAACGTACAGTTTGCCCATGATCCCAAAACGGACCGCGTGGTGGTCATCGAAATCAATCCTCGTACGTCGCGCTCCTCCGCCCTGGCTTCCAAAGCCACCGGCTTCCCGATCGCCCTTATTTCCTCCACTCTGGCCACCGGCGTCACCATGGATGAAATTCCTTACTGGCGCGAAGGTACGCTGGATAAATACACGCCCTCCGGCGACTATGTCGTCGTAAAATTCGCCCGCTGGGATTTTGAAAAGTTTCCCGGTGCTATCGACAAACTGGGCACCCAGATGCGCGCCGTGGGCGAAGTCATGAGCATCGGCAAGAATTACAAGGAGGCGCTCCAAAAGGCCATCCGCTCCCTGGAGAAAAAACGCTACGGCCTTGGTTTTGTTAAAAACTTCAATGAAAAATCACTCGATGAATTGATGGAAATGCTCTCCGAACCGTCCAGTGAACGGCAATTCATCATGTATGAAGCGCTGCGCAAGGGAGCAACGGTAGACGCCCTTTCCGCCAGAACCTACATTAAAAAGTGGTTTGTGCAGCAAATGGCGGAGCTGGTGGAACTGGAAGAGCGTATTCTGCAATACAAGGGGAAGGATATTCCCGATGAATTATTGAAGCAGGCGAAGAAAGACGGATTTGCCGACCGTTACCTGGCCGGAATTCTGGACAGGAAAGAAGAGGATATCCGCCAACAGCGCATTGCCTGCGGTATGGTGGAATGCTGGGATGCCGTACCGGTAAGCGGAGTGGAAAACGCGGCTTACTATTACTCCACCTACAATGCGGCGGATAAAGTCGGCACCTCCTCCAACCGGAAAATTATGGTTCTGGGCGGCGGACCAAACCGGATCGGTCAGGGCATCGAGTTTGATTATTGCTGCGTCCATGCGGCATTCGCTCTGCGCGACGAAGGCATTGAATCCATTATGGTCAACTGCAATCCGGAAACCGTTTCCACCGATTATGACACCTCCAACAAGCTCTATTTTGAACCACTGACGGTCGAAGATGTTTTGAGCATCTATGAAAAAGAAAAACCCGAAGGTGTGATTGTCCAGTTCGGCGGGCAGACGCCGCTGAACATCGCCTCCGATCTGGCCCGCGCCGGCGTTAAAATTATCGGCACGTCGCCGGAGACGATTGATCTGGCCGAAGACCGTGATCGTTTCCGCATGATGATGGACAAGCTGGGCATTCCCATGCCCAAGTCCGGCATGGCCAGCAATCTGGAGGATGCCCTGAAGATAGCGGGCAGCATCGGCTATCCCTTGATGGTGCGGCCTTCTTATGTGCTGGGCGGGCGCGGCATGGAAGTTGTCCATGACGAAGACATGCTCAAACGTTATGTCAACGCCGCCGTCGGCGTCACGCCGGAGAGACCCATTCTGATCGACAAGTTTCTGGAAAATGCCATTGAAGCCGAGGCGGACGCCATCTCCGACGGAACGGACGCCTTCGTCCCGGCCGTTATGGAGCATATCGAGTTGGCCGGGGTTCATTCCGGCGACTCCGCCTGCGTTATTCCGCCGATCAGTATTTCCACCCGTCACATGGAGACGATTATCGAATACACGACGAAAATTGCCGTGGAATTCGGCGTTGTCGGTTTGATGAACATTCAGTACGCCATCGCCAATGACGTTGTTTATATTCTGGAAGCCAATCCCCGCGCGTCACGGACTGTGCCGCTGGTTTCCAAAGTCTGCAATGTCTCCATGGCCCGTCTGGCCACGCAGGTGATGCTGGGCAGGAAGCTGGCCGATCTCGATTTAAAGAGAAGGTCATTCCACCATTTTGGCGTGAAGGAAGCAGTTTTCCCGTTTAACATGTATCCGGAAGTTGATCCGGTTCTGGGGCCGGAAATGCGCTCCACCGGTGAAGTTCTGGGGCTGGCCGATTCTTTCGGTCTGGCCTATTTCAAGGCTCAGGAAGCGACCCAGCAGTTTCTGCCCGGAGAAGGTACGGTGCTGATTACCGTTGAGGAAAAGGATAAAGGCGGTGTGCTGGAAGTTGCCCGCGCCTTTGAAAAAATGGGCTTCAAGATCAAGGCCTCGGAGGGAACCCATAAATATCTGGCGGAGCATGGAATTTCCTCGGAGCATATTCTGAAAATGCACGAAGGCCGACCGCACATGGTTGACGCGATTAAGAACGGCGAAATTCAACTGGTGATCAATACACCGGTCGGCAGACTGGGCAAATACGATGATTCTTATATCCGCAAGGCTTCAATTAAATATAAGATTCCCTATATTACAACTTTGGCGGCGGCGGTGGCGGCAGTGAAGGGAATCTCCGCTTTCCGGCAGGGGCATGGCCGCGCCAAATCGTTGCACAGCTACCATGCGGAAATAAAGTAAAGTCCCTGGCAGATAAGATTATTTCATAGTACCTTTTTGAATATTTGGAGAAAGAACAAGGGGTTGCAACCCCTTGTTCTTTTATTGGCTTCTTCGCGGGATCCACTTTTACACCCTCGAATTTCAAAAAATATTCGGGGGGCCGTTATCTAAGCAGGATGCAGCATTTCGTACACCAGAGGTTTGTCTGTCCACTTCAATTTCTGCTGCTTCAGAAAATTCCAGTACATAAATATAAAGGTGAAAAGGATTTATGGAAAAACTTACAGGTTCGGCTAAAAAAAATCTGCGGTCTCAGGCGCATCATTTAAAACCTGTCGTTATGGTGGGCAGAAACGGCGTCAGCGAGCAGCTGATAGCCTCTGTTGACGCCGCACTGAAGGATCATGAACTGATCAAAGTTAAATTTCTTGATTTCAAGGAGGAGAAAAGGGAAATATCCGGGGAAATCGCCGCCGTTACTAAAAGTGAGGTCGTCGGTATCATCGGCAACATAGCCATCTTTTACCGGCAGCATCCGCTGCCGGAGATGAGAAAAATAAAATTGTAGCTTTGTTTAGCCGATAAGGAGTGCATTGACAACGGCGGCATATTTCAATAAGGTAAAACCTAAAACAGAAACAAAGGAGAGAAAAATGTTTTCTAAGCGATTCATTAGGTACGGGTTGGTAATATTCGGCCTGTTCTTTTTTGTGATGTACGTGATGGAGCTCGACGCGTATGCCCGTGTAGGCGGCGGCCGTTCGTTCGGCAGCCGCGGGTCACGTTCCTATTCATCTCCCAGCTCCCCCTCGCGCACAACGTCCAGTCCGTCCAGCCCATCCAGGCAAATGGGAGCTGCGCCCGCCTCGCCCTCTCAGAGCGGCGGTTTTTTGCGTAGCCTGGCCGGAGGCCTGGTCGGCGGTGTAATCGGCGGAATGCTTTTCCGGAGCCTGGGATTCGGCGGCCCCGGCACGGGCGGCGGTATCGGCCTGTTCGAAATTATTCTGATTGGCGCGATTCTTTACGGTATCTGGTGGTTCATTAAAAAGAGGCGGCAAGCAGCGGTAGCGGCCAATTCTGCATTTTACCGCTCGACGTCAATGCCGGAACCGCAGCGCTACGATTATACACCAACTTCTTATGGACAGCAGCAGACAGGTTCGGACAGCGATTCCGGGCTTGATCACATCCGGCAGATGGATTCCACTTTTGATGAACAGACATTCAGAGATCAGTCCATGGACGCCTTTTTTAAGATACAGGGGGCCTGGGCGAACCGCGACATGTCGCCCATCCGCAATATGATGACCGCGGAGATGTATGGTATCATTCAGGGCGATGCTGATGATCTGAAAAGGAAAAAACAGATCAACCGGCTGGACAATATTGCCGTGCGTAAGGTGGAAATCAGCGAAGCCTGGCAGGAAGCCGGCAGTGATTTCATTACCATCCGGTTTACGGCGAATTTACTGGATTATACAATCGCTGAAACCACCGGCGAAGTTATCTCCGGCAGCAAAACCGATCCGGTCAAGTTCGAGGAATTCTGGACATTTACTCGCCCCGTGGGCGGTCAGGCCTGGCAGCTTTCCGCTATCAATCAGGCGTAGCAAAATTCGCCGCCTCATGCTTCGACGTCTGCAGATTAGCATGAGGCGGCTTCCATTTCGCGCGTCAAATTTGAAAATACTACTCAAAAAGAATCTCAAACCGGCAAAGGTGACAACAAAATGAAATTATTCAAACCAAAGGAAGAAAAGAATATTGCCAACGTCCTTTCCAAAATAACGGATTCTGAAGTCGCGTTGTGCCTCGAAGAACTTCACGGCCTGCTCTTTGGAATCGCAATTACACCGGAGCCCATCATGTCCAATGAGTGGCTGTCCACCGCCTTCGGTAAAAAAACACCCTTGAACGATGATGATACTGCGGAAACAGGCGCCGGTTGTCTTCTGGAAGCCTGCAAGCGCATGACCAACGAAGGCATCAAAGGACAATTGGTTTTTCCTTTCAATTACAATAGATTAACCAATGAGGAGCTTCCTCTGCTGGAAAGCTGGACCCGCGGTCTTTTTCTTGGCTTATCTCTGCGCCCGCACATCTGGAGAATATCGCAGGAATACGAAGATGCCAATAAGAAAGAAATTTCCAGTGATATGCGGAAGGTGATAGACAGCTGCAGCATCATTACCACCATTGCCGTCCCCGAAGAAAGAGTGGGAATATATGAACCAATACCAGGCCTTCCGGCAAAAAGCCCCGACGAAGTGATGGAAATGCTGTTCATCATGCTGCCCGCCGCTGTTGAAATCCTACGGCAATACGGTGCGAAACTTCGCCAAGAAAATACGCCCATGGAACCGGCAAAGAAAAAAATCAGTCGCAAAGAAACCGGCTCCGGTGAAAGCGGCAAGGCGAGCAAAAAAAGCAGGAAGATCTGAGATTGTCAAACTGTTCATACTTATTGCCGTGCTTTTTGTTTTCGCCAGTCCAGCCACATTATATAAAGAATCATAAAAATGCTGTAAATTGCTGAGGGCAGGGCCGCTTCTTTTACAAAAAGCGTAATCGCCAGCCCTCCTGCAATACCCTGATTTTTCATCGTGCCCTGAAGAACGAGACTGATTACATTTTTCTTGTCGACCCGGCAAAGACCGCAAATTATTTGAATAAGCCAGCCCAGAAGAAAAGTCGTGCCGATTACGATTCCGGCTATTGGTGCAACAGCCAGGGGATTACTGAAAATCAAATTTCTGTTCACGCCGATCATGGAATACAGGACGATAAAAAATCCCCAGTCGGTCAGCAGCCCGCGCACGGGGAACAATCTGTCCTGCCAGTTGAAGTAGAGAATTCCCCGTGATAAGAGCAGCGGTAAAACAATCAGGAGCAGCATTATCTTCAGGAGCTTATACGGATCCTCAAAAGCAGCGCCCATGAACAGCCAGAAAAACAGCGGCATGATCAGCAGAGCGGCAATGTAGGATGCCACTGTCCCGGACAGTGTGTAGGAAACATTGCCGTCAAGAATAGCGGTGAAAGGAATTACAGCGACCGCCGGCGGGACTGCTGCGATCAGGACAAAGCCGATCCAGAGATTTTTATCGTTAATCAGCCAGGCCGATAAAATCAGCAGAGCACCGCTGAGAACGACGTAACTCATAAATAGTCCGGCCAGTGATGGTTTCAGGATGGAACGGGGATTCAGAAAGTAGTTATTCGGGACGTTGATGGTGGCCAGCGTCATGACTAAAGCCAGTGCGGGCATGATCAACACTTTCAACCATTCCGCCGGTTGGGGCAGCAGAAGCCCCAGCGTTATGGCCAGTAGAAATATAAAATTGCGATTAGCCAGAAGTTTAATCATCCATACTATTCAACTTGAAAATATTATCATTTCAAAGAGTTTCTGTTGCCGCTGATGCCGGCGGAGACAATAAATTTCAATGCTTCATCGGGTTTAACATCGAGTTCCTGCACCTGGGACCTGGGCACCAGCAAGGTGAATCCGGCCCACTGCATGCTTTGTAAGATATAGACCGCTATATGATCTTGAAGGCCGAAAATCTCCAGATCTTCTTTTGTTATAAAGCCTAAAATCTTAATGTCGTCGCCTCCGGGAAGATCTATCATTACTACTTTGGCAAACGAGCTCTTTCTGCCCAGCAAAGCGTTCATGATGTCTTTGATGGTATTATAGATGATTTTTATCAGGGGAAGTTTGCCGAAGAGGCCGTCGATATAATTAAAAATACGCCCGCTTGCCACCTGAGTGCCCAAAAACCCCACCAGGATTATCAGGACGATTGTCGTCAGCAGGCCCAGCCCCGGAATCTTGATGCCCAGCGCCACAAAGTAACGTCCCAGGATGCTGTCCGTAAGCTGGAAAACAATCACCACAATGTAAATGGTTAGAACTATAGGTACAAGGATTAATATGCCTTTAAAAAAGTATGTCACAAATTTCTTCATTTCAACGCGCCCTCTTCATGCGCCGTAAACGTAATATCAAAAATTAACCGGCGGTGCGGAGATAATACACAAATATGTAATTATTGCAATACCGCCGGAGAATGGCAAAGATTTCATCCCTTTTCCGGCCGGGAATGTCAACACAGGCCGCCAAAGCACTAATTCGATCAAAACGAAATTATTTCTCCCGAGCCGCACGTCATTTGCATCTTTCGATTGATGATGGAGGGGATTTCCTCATCGTGATGCGTAACAAAAATTAATGTCTTCTTCCGGCAATACCAGTTCAGAAGCCGGTTGGCGTGGCTGATTAGTGCTTCATCAAAGAACTGGTAGGGCTCATCGAGTATCAGCATTTCAGCATTTTTTATAAGCGCTCGGATTAACAGAACTATCCGCTGCTGGGCGGTGGATATCCGTTGAAAATAACGTTCCGACAAATCGGTCAGCGCAAAATATTTAAAGAACGATTGCAGAGACTGCCGCTCCAGTTCACTTAAATTCGTTTTGGGCAACATGGTGTCGCTCAAGCCCGAGGTGACCACCTGGGCGCAGGTCAGATCTTTCGTAAAATAGAGATGAAGCTCCGGAGACAGAAACCCGATCTGTTTTTTAATGTCCCATATGGTTTCGCCTGATCCCCTCAATCGATCAAACAGATGAATGTTCCTGTTGTAAGCGTGGGTGTTGTCCGCCGTAATCAAACTCAACAGCGTTGATTTGCCGGAGCCGTTACCGCCGGTAAGCGCCCATTTTTCTCCTTTGCGGACAGTCCAGTTAACATTATTCAGGATGCGCTTTCCCCCGTATTCAATTGTCACATTATGGAAAGCCACGGCAAGCTTGTAAGGGTGGTCGAGCGGCGGCAGCAGTTCGGGGTAGTTGGCGGGATAAACGGCGCCCGGAGAAGATGATCTTGCCGCCGCATTATTCGGCGGCAGTTCATTCCTGGCGGCAATCCTTGCCACCTTAAACTGTTGCAGCTCCAGCACATGGGTGACGCATGCGGGTAAATCCCGCAGCTGATTGACCAGGAAGATGATCTTTTGCCCCTTGCCGACAAGCAGGCAAAGCTTGTCGTTTAATGTTCTTCTGCTTTCCATATCGAGGCCGGTAAATGGATTGTCCAGAATCAGCAGGGAGGGCTTTTTCATCAGGGCTTCCACAATCAACAGCTTGCGCATCTGGCCGTTGGAGAGCTGGATGCAGGCGGAATTCTTGAATTCCTCCAGGTGGAAAATATCGAGCAATTCCATAACGCGGGAATCAGCGGAAGATTCTATTTGCAGATATTGGGCTACCGTAGGCGCATCGACGATCTGGCTGGGGGTATAACGCTGCTGATAGTAGCTTTCGCCCCGGTGAATTTGCGGCGAGATGAAGGATACCGTAACGATTTCGCGGTAGACGGCATCTTCAGATTTGCCGTCCAGGAAATGCAGCTTGAGCACGCCCTCCTTAATTTGCCGGTGACTGGAAAAAATAGAGCAAAGAGATGATTTCCCGGCACCGGCGGCGCCGTAGACAGCCCATGTTTCGCCCGCCGCCGCCCGCCAGTTAATATCGACGAATTTCCGGTGCTTATCTATTTCATAAGTTACCTTCCGGAATTCAAAGAGAAGATTATTTTTCATTCCCTGATCAGATGCGGGTCAACTGGCGGTATTTGATCCGGTGCGGCTGGCTTGCCGCCGTGCCCAGTCTCTGCTTGCGGTCCGCTTCGTATTCCGAATAGTTGCCGTCAAACCAGAGGGTTTTGCTTTCTCCTTCGAAGGCCAGGATGTGCGTGCAGATTCTGTCCAAAAACCAGCGGTCATGGCTGATGACCACGGCGCAGCCCGCGAAATTTTCCAGCGCGTCTTCCAGCGCGCGCAGCGTATTAACATCCAGATCATTGGTCGGCTCGTCCAGCAGAATGACGTTGGCGCCTTCTTTGAGCATTCTGGCCAGATGCACGCGGTTGCGTTCGCCGCCGGAAAGTGCGCCGACTTTCTTCTGCTGATCGGTGCCGGAAAAATTAAAGCGGGAAACGTAGGCGCGGGAATTTATCTCTCTTGCGCCGATGGAGATGGTCTCCTGTCCGTCGGAGATCATTTGCCAGATTGTTTTGTCGGGATCAAGGGTGTCGCGGCTCTGATCGACATAAGCCAGTTTCACGGTATCGCCGATGCGGAATGTTCCGGCATCCGGTTTTTCCTGGCCGGTGATCATCTTGAAAAGCGTACTCTTTCCGGCTCCGTTGGGGCCGATGACGCCGATAATACCGCCGGGCGGCAGGGAGAAGGACATGTCTTCCATCAGCAATTTATCGCAGAATCCCTTGGATACATTTTGCGCTTCAATGACAAGATCGCCAAGACGCGGACCGGGGGCGATGAAAATTTCCCGCGTTCCTGATTCCTTTTCCTGATTTTGCCCCAGAAGTTCCTCGTAGGCTTTAATGCGGGCTTTGGACTTGGCGTGGCGTCCCTTGGGCGACATTCTGATCCATTCCAGCTCGCGCTCCAGTGTTTTGATTCTCTGTCCTTCCACCTTTTCTTCATTCTTCAGCCGGTTTTGCTTTTGCTCCAGCCACGAGGAGTAGTTGCCCTGCCAGGGAATGCCCTGGCCGCGGTCCAGCTCCAGAATCCAGCCGGCGACGTTATCGAGAAAATAGCGGTCATGGGTTACGGCGATAACAGTACCGGCATATTGCTGCAAATGATGCTCCAGCCAGGCGACGGATTCGGCATCCAAATGGTTGGTCGGCTCATCGAGCAGTAAAATATCGGGATTTTGCAAAAGCAGACGGCAGAGCGCGACGCGCCTTTTTTCACCTCCGGAAAGAACATTTACCGGCGAATCACCCGGAGGGCAGCGCAGGGCATCCATCGCCATTTCCAGTCGGGAGTCGATGTCCCAGGCATCAAGCGCGTCGAGCTTTTCCTGGACGGCGGCCTGCCTGTCGCATAATGCGGCCATTTCATCGTCGGACATGGGTTCGGCAAACTGTTCGTTGATTTTATTGTATTCCTCGATGAGATCGACCGTGCCCTGCACGCCCTCCTCAACGATCTGCCGGACTGTTTTATTTTCGTCCAGTTGTGGTTCCTGCTCCAGGTATCCCACGGTAAATCCTGCGGAAAGAATGGTCTCGCCCAGGAAATCCTTGTCCACACCGGCCAGTATCTTGAGCAGGGAACTTTTACCCGATCCGTTTAAACCGAGGACGCCGATCTTGGCTCCATAGAAATAAGACAAATAGATGTCTTTGAGCACCGTTTTTTTATCGTAGATTTTACTTACCCCGATCATGGAGTAAATAACCTTGTTGCCTTCATTTGCCATTACCGATAACCTCCCAACGCAACGCGCTGCTTTACTTATTTAAATATAGGGTAAAATGTGCTGAATGATGATTTCAAAATTTTTCCGGATTTTGTCTTTGCCGGCGATAATCCCCATGTGCCCCGGTAAAAGAAATTCGATATCCAGCTGGGCGAAAGAAATGATGCTCTTTTTCAGCAGAGCGCTGCTCCCGCCGGGAAAATCGGTGCGGCCAACGTTTTGGGCGAAGATAACATCACCGCAGAAGAGGGCTTTCCGTTCCGGCCAGTAGAGCCCGATGGAACCGGGAGAGTGGCCGGGAGCAAGGATGCATTTAAATATGTGATCGCCTATGGCGACATCGCCTTCCTCCAGCGGAAAATTTATTTGCAGCTCGGGAGCGGTGATTCCGAAAAGTTCGTAGAGATCACCGCCGACTCCTTTTAAAAATTGCAGTTCTTGCGGATGCAGCGCTATTTTTACCTCTTCGGGATCAAACATCTCGGAAGCCTGGAAATGATCGGGATGCGAGTGGGTGTTGATTACGTAGGCGATGTCTTCCCTTTTGATGCCGTCGTCCGCCATCCGCTCCAACAGATTGGGCAGATAACGGGTGAGGCCCGGATCTACAAGGGCATTGATTCCACCGCCGATATAGAAGCTGTTGCAGTTGTTGTCGAAATAATTCGTCCATTCATAAACGTAAATATCGTCTGTCAGTTTCATTGTTTATCCTTTCAATTTGTGATGCCTTCAACCTTCCGGACACACGGCTATGCTGACGGCTGGTCGCTTTCGAAGTTCGGCTCATCCGGAACAAATATCCAAAGAAGAATATATAATAAGAAGCCCGTACCGCCGATGAGCACAAGCAGGACAAAAAGCAGACGCCAGGTCCAGGAAGGAATTGGCGTATGTTTGCCCAAACCGCCGCAGACGCCGCCGATCCAGCGGTCCTGGCGCGATCGAGTAAAAGTATGGAGCCAGTCAATTGCATTCATAGTTTGCCTTTCTCATTGTTGCGTGGACTTATCCGACTCTCCGGGAAACGCGGCATATAATAATTTAATACCTTCTGCACTAATTATTTATTTCATTATTTAGCGGGGAAAAGACTTTTCAAAGGCAAATCCATTGTCGAGTGAGTTATTTTGATAAATTTACCCCTTTTATCAATTAAAGCTAACGTTGGAACACCGACCACCGAATAGTCGGCGGCGACTGCGCCGTCTATATCCAGTAGAACTCGAAACGGAAGCAAATTGGCTTTAGCAAATCTGGCCACCTTTGCCTGCGGTTCCATGATGTTAATGTAGGCGATTTCCAATCCGCGTTGAGAATAGATTTGATATATTTCTTTATACGAAGCCAGCTCTTTGCGGCAGGAAGGGCACCAGGTCGTGCCGAAAAAAATCAAAACCGGCTTGCCGCGCAGAGCTCTTAATTTAAAAACTTTACCCTCGAGGTCTTTCAATGAAAAATCGGGAGCTTCGGAATTTACTGTTTTAAAGGGAGCGCCGGGAATGTTTTGCCCCAGTGAAGAATTCGCCGGAAGGCATATCAGCAACATGAACGTCATTAGTATTGTACAAATTTTTTTCATTATCTTCCTGTCTTGTTAAAAGTAAAGAGTTCCGGCGGTAAAGAGAAAATATTCCCCTGCGCCGATCAATATCAAACCAAAGATAAAATTTATTTTTGTCATCCATATTCCCGTACGGGGCAGAGAGGCGATCAAACCGGCAAAAGTTCCGACGATCATCAGCAAAGTGCCCATACCGAAAGCAAAAACAAAAAGCAGACTTACACCCAGAGCCAGATTCGTGCGCATGGCTACAAAACCCAGTAAAACGGCCAGCACCGGCGCCGTGCAGGGGCCGATGATGACGCCGGATGTCGCTCCGATCAGGAAACTGCTGAAGAATCCTTTTTTCTTACGACTGCCGGTCAGTTTTATGAGCTTTTGCGGAACAGGCAGCGAGACGCTGAAGACATCCATCATCGCCAGTCCCATGATAATGCACAAATTGGCCATTATAAAATATGTCCAGGGCGTTGTCTGCATCTGGCCGAAAATTCTACCGGATAAGACAGCTGCGGCTCCCATGATTGAATAGGTTACGGCCATCCCGAGAACATAAAACAGGGAGAGAAGGAAGCCGCGCAGCCTGGAGGACGATCCCAGTGCTCCGATAAATCCGACGGTTACAGGAATAAGAGGATATGTACAGGGAGTAAATCCGACCAGAACGCCGCCGCAGTATGCCGCCAGAAACGCCAGCAGCACGGAGCTCTCTAAATATAAGTGCAAGTTGCCCAGTAAATTTTCAATCATTGAGTCGCCCAGGTTACATAAACTTATTTTAGAATAGGGAAATTGTGCAAAAGCGTCAAGTAGTATTGTGCGGCGATTTTATGGTATGGAATCGGATGCAGACGCCGGCCTGCAAAACAGGGAATCGAGCCGGAGATGTTTCCGCAGTATTGCAATCGTCCGGGAAAAGAAGTAGAAAAAGGCGGAAACTATCCGGTTTAAATAAAAGAAAGGCGCACCGACAATTGTTATTCTTGACAGCTAAAGATAGAAAGTATTATAAATATTGATAATTTTTAAAGGAGGAGTTCAGTGAAACGATTATGTCTTTTTGTGTTGTTTGTGTTTTTAGTATTACCGGCCTGCGCGGCGGCAAAAAGTCTCTCCCCGGAAGAAACATTTAAGAAAAACTTTCCCGACAGAACTTTCGAAAGCATCATGCCGACACCTATCGCGGGTTTATACGAAGTATATACGGGAAATCAGCTTTTTTATTATGCACCGAAAGCAAACTTATTAATTTACGGCAACATAGTCACGAAAGATGGATTCAGCATTACGCGGGAAAGTTACTTAAAGAAGATGGCGCCGAAAATGGCGAAGCTTCCGTTGGAAAATGCTCTGAAAATCGGCAACGGGAAAAACAGCGTCGTAGAGTTTTTGGATCCGGACTGCTTCCACTGCCGCGAATCTTATAAATATTTTACCCGTCGGAAAGATGTAACCACTTATGTCTTCTTCTATCCGCTGTCTTTGCGTTCGGAAAAGAAGATCCGGCACATTCTATGTTCAGCCAATAAAGCAAAAACATTTGACGATGTAATGACGGGAAAACTGGATAATAATGCAAAGCTGAATGCCTGCAAAGACGCACAAGTAGATGAAACCATCAAGACATACAAAAGACTGGCCGCCCAGATCGGCATCAGGTCCGTTCCGTTCTTTTATGTTAAAGGGCAGGCGGTTGACGGCTTTGAAGCTGCCGTATTTGAACAACTTTTAAGGAAATAGGATATCAAGGTTCAAGGCTAAAGGTAAAAGGCTGAAGGCTGAAGGTAAAAAATAACACCTTCGGTCTTCAGCCTGTAAAATGATTGTTTTTCAGCAACTCCTGAATGCCCTATCGCCTACTAATGCTAACGAATTTTGGCCCCTGTTTTCGGTTCACGGTCGAAAGCCAGAACAGTCAGACCTTCGGCGGTGTCGGTCGCCAGCAGCATGCCGCGCGATTCTACTCCCATCAACTTGGCCGGCTTCAAATTGGCTACAATTACAATCTTCTTCCCCACCAGTTCTTCCGGCTTGTAATCCTTGCCGATGCCCGCGACAATAGTCCTCTCTTCGCCGATATCCACTTTAAGTTTGACAAGTTTGTTGGATTTGGGAACCATCTGCGCTTCCAGAATTGTCGCCACGCGCAAGTCCACCTGGGCGAAATGATCGTAGTCAATTTCCGGTTTTAAATCGATTGCGGGTTTTTCCTGCCCGGTTGTCGTCATCTTTTTATCCTTTTCTACGCGCGGAAATAAAGATTCTCCCCGAGTTAATGGATTTCCCGCACGCAATGTTCCCCAATCAAGCAGGCCGCTCAGATCGAGTTTTTCTGAATCGCCGGCGCCGATCTGGAGTAATATTTTTTGCGCCGTCTGCGGCATGAACGGAGAAATAAGAACCGCTACGGCCCGCAGCGACGCCAGCAGATTGTACATAATGGCGATAAGCTTTTCTTTTGCAGCCGGATCTTTTCCCAGCGTCCAGGGCTCCTTCTCCACAATGTATTTGTTGGTGATATTGATGAACTCCCAGACAGCCATCAATGCCTTATGGAGAGACATCTCTGCAAAACAACTTTTCATCTCCTCCACAGTGCGCGAGGCGGCTTGAATCAAATTTTCGTCATAGTTCGCCTCGCTCGTCTCCGGCACCTTGCCGTCGCAGTATTTGACGGCCATGGTAATCGTCCGGCTGACCAGATTTCCGAGATCATTGGCCAGGTCGGAATTCAGCCGCTGCACAAAAGCTTCTTCGGAGAAATTGGAATCCAGTCCGAACACCATGTCGCGAAGCAGGAAATAGCGGAAAGCGTCCAATCCGTATTTATCTTTCAGATCTAAGGGGCGGACGACATTGCCGAGGCTCTTGGACATCTTGCTCGCGTCGGAATTCCAGTATCCGTGGACATTCAGGTGACGGTAAGGTTCAATGCCCGCCGCTTTCAGCATGGTCGGCCAGTAGATGCCGTGCGGCTTCAAAATATCCTTGGCGATGAGATGCTGGGCCGCCGGCCAGAATTTGCGGAAATTTTCGCCCTCGGGGTAACCCAGCGCCGTCACGTAGTTAATCAGGGCGTCAAACCAGACGTAAGTCACGTAGTTTTCATCAAAAGGTAAGGTAATGCCCCATTCCAGACGGGTTTTGGGGCGCGATATGCAGAGATCCTCCAGCGGTTCGCGTAAAAACGCCAGCACTTCGTTTTTATATCTTTCCGGACGGATGAAA
>OFEK01000962.1_pt1 | contig 22601 bp, 20 predicted proteins | sample 1521131 | NCBI WGS metagenome assembly OFEK01 (sample SAMN05720209, study PRJEB24109) | activated sludge metagenome | isolation source: Anaerobic digester | place: China | collected 2015-12-16
TGCATACGGAAATGTTTCCCATGGGACTGCCTGCCCTGGTCAAGGACGGCATCGTTACCAACAAATTAAAAAGTATTCATCCAGGCAAGGTTGTAGCGACTTTCTGCATGGGCAATATTGACATGTATGATTTCGTTACGCGCAATTCCGACTGCGTCTTTTTCCCGGCTTCCTATATCAATGCACCATACGTGCTGAGGGAAATCGACAATCTGGTAGCTATCAACATGGACTTGGAAGTCGATCTTATGGGGCAGATGAATTGCGAAATGATCGATTACCGCCTCATCGGAGGAGCCGGAGGACAGTTGGACTTTGTCATCGGCGCGGCGTGGTCCAAAGGCGGCAGGGCCATCAACGTCCTGCCTTCAACGCGAACCCTGAAAAACGGGGAAGTCGTTTCCACCATAGTGCCCTCGCTGGCTCAGGGATCGCCCGTCGCCATACCTCATATGTACGCCCAGTTTGTTGTCACTGAATACGGAGTCGCCGATCTGTTTTACAGAACCTGGAGGGAACGCGCCGATGCCCTGATCTCCATCGCCCACCCGGATTTCCGGTCGGAGCTGCGCAAGGAAGCGAAACGTATTTTACGCTGAAAAGAGGCGTCGCCACAATGTTTCAATTAAAAGAGCGCCGGATTATCCGGCGCTCTTTTAATTTGTCTTTATCTCATTTCCAGACGATTTTACTTGCGGATAATTCCGCGGAAACGGGCATATTGCACCATATTGCCAAATGCCCGAATAGCGCGCTCCGGCATAGGGTAGGCCGGCACGCCAAGTGGACGGAAGCCTTCGTTGACGTGGGCAACTTCCGACGGTATGCCGCCGTAGTGGCTCGCAAAAACCGGCTTATGCGGGTAACGCTTGATGATTTCGGCAAATGTTCCGTAGAAATCGAACATATTCTCCGGCATCCCGACGAGAACAATCAGCAGAGCATCAATGTCCGGCTGTTCCATTATACACTGGGTGATATGTCCCATGGCTTTTTCCGCACCATTCTTTTCGATGGCCGACCAGGTGTCGATCGGATTGCGCACGGGAGCCCAGACAGGCATAACCTCGCTTAGTTTTTTGAGTGTAGCGGGTCTGAGCCTGGGCAGAACAACGCCGTATTGCTCTGCGGCATCGGTCGCGGCTACACAACCCATGCCCGTAACGGAGACCACCCCCATCCGGTTTCCCCGCGGCAGGGGAAGCATCTCGAAAGCGGTCAGGGTATCAAAAAATGTTTCGGAATCATGAACACGTATCATCCCCGTTTTGCGGCAGGCTGCATCAAAGACCGCATCTGATCCGGCCAGCGATCCGGTATGCGAGGCAATGGCGGCCGCCCCGGCCTCACTGCGGCCCGCCTTCATCACCACCACAGGTTTTTTTGCACATGCTTTCACGGCGGCCTTCACAAAACGCGGCCCATCGATAATGCCTTCCAAATACATGCCTATGTTATTGGTCTGGCCATCATCGGTAAGATATTCCAGCAAGTCGCTTTCGTTAACATCTCCTTTGTTGCCGATACAGGCTATTTTAGCTATACCAAAGGGCTTACTGCCTGCCATCCAGCGCGCCCAGCCCGAAGAGAAGATGCCCGACTGAGCGATGAAAGATATTCCCCCTTTCTCTATCGGTTCGAGGGAGCCGATGGAAGTCGCCAGGCCAATATAGGGGTTGATGGTACCGATGCTGTTCGGCCCCATGATCCGGATGCCGGTCCTGCGGGCCTGCTCAACGATGACCTTCTGTTCTCTGGCTCCCGCTACCCCCATATCCGCATAGCCACCCGTACTCAGGATAACATTCCTGATTCCCTTGGCGGCACAGTCCTCCAGGGCTTCAGGCACGGAGGACTTGGGAATTACAATTACGGCCAGATCAACCCGCGCCGGTACATCCTGGACTTTGGCATAGGACTGCAAGCCGAGAATCTCCCCGCCGGTGGGATTAATGGGATAGACGGCACCCTGGAAACCCGCCTTCCGCAGGTTGCATAGAACTGTGTTACCCCCCTTACCCGGAGTCCGTGAGGCGCCGATAACCGCCATGGAAGATGGCTTGTAAAAAAACTCCATCTCTGCCGGATCAGGATATTTTGTCGCAATCCGGGACTGGTTGCTGTCGAGCCGGACGAGGGCGTCTACGGCTACTGCTCCATCCGGATAAGCGATAAAGGGATTTGCATCAATCTCGATGATATCCCGGCGTTTGGACATCAGGCGGGAAAGAGCGGAAACAGCCTTGGCTATAGTCGAAATATCCAGGGCTTCCTGCGAACGGTAACCGGCAAGCAGAGCGGCGCCCTTGAGGCGTTGAAGCATCGCCTGCGCAGTTTTAACATCCACGGGAGCAAGCTCAATGGCCGTATCGCGGAATATCTCGGTGAAGATACCGCCGAGTCCGACAAGAACCACCGGCCCGAATACGGGATCGCGCCTGGCGCCCAGGATAAGCTCCACGCCCGGCCGGGCCATTTTCTGCACCAAAAGTTCATGAGGAATGTCGGCGAACTTCTCCTTCATTTCCCGGGCGGCCCTGCCCAGAGATGCTGCATTATTGATATTCAGCAACACCCCGCCCCGCTCGGTCTTGTGAGGAACAGCCTCGGAACACACCTTAAGCACAACAGGAAAACCAATCAGTTTGGCTGCTTTGACAGCCTCTGATGCATCTTTAGCCAGAACACTATCGATTACGGGAATTCCCCATTCCTTCAGCAACGATGACCCGGCAAATTCATTGAGCGTTGTAACATTATTATTTGACACGAAAATACCTCCAGGTTCCACAAGCAAAATGGAATTATTCTCCCGCGGAGGTTTATAGGGAAAGTGACGCTTTATGTCAACAATAAATGGCTGTGGCAGAGGGATGTGGCAACTAAGCATAGTCCTGGGCTGTGTCTGATGAACTCGCAAAAAGTCGCAAATTAACAATTTTCAGGCGGCCTCGTAAAAAGGTTGCAGGCAAGGCGCGCGAATACCGAGGAATGAAGCGTACTTAGGGTACGCTGCAATGACACGGGATGAAGCGCAACGCAGCATCCGGCCTTTTTACGAGGTCGCCATGCCTGGCTGGGAAAACAAAGAATCTGTTTGATCCTTCAACAGCATTTCTCGTTAATGCCAACCAACCTGCGATCACGCAGCCATTCCACAAGGAGTCCGGCGGCGCAGCCGACACCGGCGTCTACATACAGAGCCGCCGCAGGACAATTTTTTGCACAGGCGCCGCATTCCATGCAGGCGTCGAAATTGATCAGTTTGGCCTTTTTATCTTCAAGAGCAAATACCTGATGGGGACAGACTTCCACGCATTTGCCGCAGCCTGTGCATTTGGAGGCGTTTATTTTAAGTGTTGCCACTTTGCTTAAATAGTTGAATCCTTTCATTTTTTCTTCCTTATTATCACAGTATTTTCTCCACCGCGGCAACAATAACCCCGAGAACAAGAGCGCAGCCCATGGCGGGCAGCGCAATTCGCATTTCCTTTTTAACTCCGGAGCGGGAAGTAAAAGGCGTACAGCCGGTGAAATTAAGAGCGTAAAATGAACTCACCACAGGAAGAGTTAAGAAAACGGCAATTGTCGTCAATAAGCTCCAGTTATCGCCTCCGGCAAGTGCATATAAAATTAGACACCAGATCAGTCCCGTCAGAACGCCCTTGAAAGCAAAACTCCGGCCGGGAAGCCAGGGAAGCAGCAACGGCGCTGCCGCCGTGCCCATGAGCATTGCTCCAAGATAGGAATAAACAGCCTTAAAGCCGGCTGCGTACCCCTGAAATGCCGCCAGCAGGACATACAGAACTATCGTTATTAGAATTGTCGGTTTTAATGCGTTTACAATCTCTGCGGGAATAAGCACCAACCTTTCCCGGGTTGTAAACGTGATCTCCCGCATGGCTGACGTAGTCGACATTCCATTGTCGAGGTATCCCGGAATATCACCGGCTCGTATTGCTGCGTACTGAACATTGAAGCCGGTATGTCTCTTCACTTCGTGAGCTGCTACGCCGGGTGCTCCAAGTATCGGCAGGTTGAGACGCCGATGGCTGACAATTTCTGCCAATCCCGAAGCGTTGATGCGCCCAATCAGCTCAGCCGTGCCAAAAGTTCCCTTACCTGCCGCGCACCATACGTTGATGCCGTAGGTTTCGAGCACAAGCAGCCAGCAATTTCGCCCGCCGAGGACGCCGCGAACAATGTCGTAACTCATTTTGTAGTTCGCGGTTACCAATACGGGAGATTCAGCGCCGGGATTACCAATGGCATACAGCCCCGGCGGCACCATGTAATTCATTCGGCCAATATTCCAACGGGCTTTCCAGGAGCCGAAACGATCGGCAAAAGTCAAAGTTGTCGAAATTCTGGGTATTTTTCTTTTCCCAATCGCCAACCAGGCAAGAAAACCGGGAACTGCTTCACTAATTTCTCCGCCACCGGCAGAGTTCGGAGGGCCTCAGCAAGGCGGCTTTTCCGGGGAATCTCCCACCATCGGCAAACTGCATCCTGAAGAGGCGAGCTTAAGTTGTCCGTTTTTCAATTCATTCATAACTTTATTATTCTCGTGACATAATTTTCGTAATTTTCTGAAACTGCTCAATAAGACCAGATCTGTTAATGGATTCGTTTTTTCATTTCTTTTATTCCATTTATCCGGATTTACGGATGAATTTCAGCCAAAAAAATTTATGCGCAACAATTCGTAGCACCGCGCGTTGCCAGGCGTTCTCTGTCGACTCCAGCTGTCTGGTCTTGCTCTAAAATATTGCGCAATGCATTTATTATGATCCGTTGCTCAGTGTTCAAATCCGGGGCGATGGAATAATGAATCCATATTCCCGCCCGGCGATCCTTGAGCCACCCGGCATTTTTAAGAATTGCCAGATGGCGCGAGACAGTCGATTGAGGGAGTTGCAGCACTGTAATCAAATCGCATACGCAAAGCTCTCCCGCATCAAGCAGGAGAGACATGATGCGCAAACGTGTTTCATCTTCCAGAGATTTGAATAGAATGGCGATACTTTTCATCGCCTGATAATATATTCGTTAATCCGGATATAGTCAAATAATTTTTCGTATCATTATGATGTGCCGGGCGGAACAGGCGGAATACCGAATGGAGTCCAGCCTATCATGTCGAGAATGGAGATAACGCTTTATTTAGAACTGGAATTAGACACCATCCGGAAGTTTTGACAACATCATTTCCCGGCGATTCAATTTGCGCCCGTCCACTACGAACGTTCCATCGCCGACGGCATGAACGGTCCGCTTCTCTTTTCGTGAATTGTCGATGTACGCAGCAAGGCCTTCAAGGACAACGATATTGTGCTTTTCGACTATATAGATAACTTTACATTCGATATTCGCCAGGCACTCTTTGATCAAGGGCGACCGGACATACTTCCCCTGCACAGGAGTCAACCCGAACTTTTCAAATTTGTCCGTATCGGCGCCGGAACATGTTCCCACTCCAACGACCTTATCAAGGAGATCAACATTGGGAATTGCAATTACACATTCCTTCGATTTCCGTAGTGCGGCAAAAGAATAGTTCCAGGGTCCGGTGGTTATGGCAAACTCCGGCGTAAAATCCACCACCATAGTCCAGGAGATCGTCATTATATTGTTCTTCTTCCCATCATTTGTCGTAACAAAGACAACCGGACCTGGTTCTATCAGTGTAAACGCTTTGCTGATTTGCATCGTTTCCATGAACCCATACCTCCCAAATTGTTTGCTTAACGACTAAACTCAGCTGCTGTCTTACGGTCGGCTGAAGTACCTCGTTGGGCGGATAATTGAGAACCATCCCTTCTACCGTGAGATTTCCACTTCTATCGGTGTGTTCTGAACGTCGACGTCAACGGAACCACCCTGAACTCTCACGAGTGGGACCTGTTTAATTAGATCTGCTTTCTTCTCTTGCGGAGCTGCAATAACTGAGGCGATGGTGACAGGTGTAGGCAGCCGACTCAGGATAAGAAGTTGCAAACCTATAAGCACCACAAGCAGCGTCACTACCGCGACACGAAATCTATTTTCCGACATACCTATTCTCCCCTTGTTTTCACGTCCAATGACTGCGATCACCCGACGCAACCAAAGCGGGGCAACTGCTAAAAGCACAACCAGACGTGAAGCGGTGCAAGTGCAGTCGTGTAGCAAACGCGCTGGTTGCTGTCGGGTGATCGTATGGTTAAAGCTTTTTCTCAATGAACTCTATTGTTAGATTTAATTCTTCCATGAGCCTTGGAAACTGGTTAGGAAAAACCATCCATTTTTCACGCAGGCCTTTTAACATGCGAAGAGTAAAAGGATAATATCTTTTGAAGTTTCGCATCTCATACATTACTGCTGTCTGCCGATCTATAAACAATGCCCCACCTTCTGATGGTAGCTCGACAAGCTCTTTTACTAATTTGTGATAAACCTCGAATTCTTTCCAGAAAAAAGTCGCTTTTCTTTCTGTTTGAAATTTATAAACTCCAAAAATAAAAGCTAAGGCTGCACCTAATGCGCTGATCTGACTTCCATATTGTTTTAAAAATTCAAGGATCGCTTCCATTCTTCCTCTTAAGCTTTAACGGCGGGCATAAGGCTCGGCGGCTTTTTGCCGTCGCTCTTAATGCCTTGGTTCTGTTTATTCCGGGTTTATTCCCGGGGCATAACCCTTATTTCATTCGGGTGGAAATTCTGCGGTGAACTTGCGAATCGCGGTTTCACTGCCGCAGATGTAGATTGAGTCCTCGGGTGAAAAGCGGAAATCGCCGTCGAAACGCACCAGCACGTCCTCGCCCCGTTCCACCGCCACTACCGAGCATCCGGTGCGCTCGCGGATCCGCAGGTCGGCGGGATTTTTCCCGACAAGTTCCGGTGAAGCCACCAGGGATACTTTCAAACCCTGGTCAAGCGACACCGCCTCTTTGCCTAACAGCCTTCGGGCAAGGATCTGGCCGGTCACCTGACTGATTGACAATGCGAAATCAACGCCGGCCACGTGGATGCGTTCGACGTTTTCCTGACGGTCCACGCGCGCGATCACAGGCACATGCGGCGCCAGGTCCTTCAGGATCACAGTGGCGAAAAGCGTGGTCGAGTCATCGTGCAGGGCAAGAATCACTGCCTGTGCCTCCTCCACCCCGGCCTCGATCAACAGCTTTGTATCCAGTACATTTCCCACGATCTGCACGCCGGGCACGGGGTGGAGCGATATGACGCGCGTTTCCTCGCCGGCGTCATGCAGCAGCTCCACTACCTTGCCGCCCACCTCGCCGTAGCCCGCGACGATGAATGGGCCGTGGTGTTCCAGCTTGGTGGTGCCGGAGCAGGTCTCGGTGAAGCGCCCGATGTTCTCGGCACTGCCGACCAACAGCAGGATCCCCCCTGCTTCGATCCGGGTGTTGGAGCGCGGCGACACATCAAGGCGACCGTTGAACCACTGCCCGATGACGGTGACGCCGGTTTCGTGAGCAAGTTCGCATTCGCCGATCGTGCGGCCGGCAAGCACGCTGCCGGCATGGATGCGCACTTCGCTCACTTGCAGGTTGGTGCCCAGGTATTGCTCGCCGGCCACCGCCGGGCTGACCTTGCGGCTGGCACGGGCGGCAAGAGCCGCTCCTAACACATGCCGCGGGGTATAGGCAGCCGTGGCTCCGGCGAGGATCGTCGGCTGGCGATGGAGCGGGTTTTCCACCAAGCCAAGGATGTCGCCGCTGAAACCGAGCTGGCGCGCGGTGATGGCGACCGCGGCATTACGTTGGTCGCTGTCGTTGAGAATCAGGGCGCGACAGTCTGCCAGGGCTACGCGGGTCATCACCCTGCCCTCGAGATTGCCGTAGACCACGCGGTGGCCGGCCTCCTGCACCCGTCGTGCTTCCGCCTCATCCTCTTCAATGATGATCGGGGTCACCGACAACTGCTTCAGCTCGTCGATCAGGGATGCCACCGCCGGACCGTTGCGATAGATCAGGACGTGCTGGCGGGCATTGGCGCAATCAGTCGGCAGACGGGTTTCGAAACGTTCCTCGAGAAAGGGGATCAGATAGATCGGAAAAATCAGGAAGACCAGAAACACGCCGAAAAACTGGACCAGGACCACCAATGTGACCATCAGCGGGTGGCGCCACGTGGCATCCGACCCGTAGCCCGTGGTGGACAAGGTTTCGGACGCCCACTCGAGCGCTTGCCAGAAACCCCGCGGCTTGCCCTCCAGTTGGCTCATGCCCGCCATGTAGAGCAAGGCGGCAACCACCAACACCACCACAAAGGCTAATACCAGTGCCAGAAGTCTCTTGTTGGAACGCTTCATTCGGAACCCGCAGAACGATTATTGATAAGGTAAGCAAAGTATAGGGGGGCTGTTTTCCCCTGTCAAGAGAATTTGGGGTAACAATAAAGTTGGGTATGGTATAACATACTGGTTTCTTTCCTTTACATATTCCGCTAAAAGAGTTACCTGCTTATTCAGCATGACAATCCCGCTAATCAAAATTATGTAATGGTGTTACTTCCATGAAGAGTTCTTTATTTTACATCTTCGCTGTGCTCCTGCTTTTCGCCTTGCCCGTCGCGGGCGGCGCCTATCAGGAGCGGCTGCTGCTTTCCCTGGGTGATGAGAACTGCTCTCTGCGTGTGGAAGCGGATGATGAAGCGCAAATTCTGCGACTCCGTGTTCATCCCGGCCCTCCCCTTTGCTACGCCACGAAAGAGAAGATGCAGACAATCCTGAGGTCGTTTTTTTCCCGGACCGATTCGCCAAAGCCTGCAGGACCTTACACATCGTTGTTTCTCGGCCGCCTGAATGACTATCCGTGGTTGTGCGAGTACGTGGCGACTGCCGCTTATCAAGATCCGCGATGGGACAGGAGGAGGGGAAAGCCCGTTTCCATGGATCTCTATAAGTATGTCCGCACCATACTCTCCAACAGGGAAGTGACCGGTCAGTTCGAAGAAGCTCTGGAAAACAGCGGTTACAAAATTGTCTCGGTGACGCTGGAAAAGGTGTGCGTGGGGCATTTCAGTGATGTGCCCTTGTATAAGGGGAAGATGCTGCCGGGAAAGGTCCCTGTCGACGCCGTGGTCTGGTTTCGACTCGGCAGGAAGTAGTCATTTTATATGACATTTCCATTCATACGGTTAACGGCTGCAGAATGAGGGAAATAACATGGAATTGCTGTCTTTTATCTTCGAACACGGCATCTGGATATCAATCCCGGCCTTTGTCTTTTCCGTGTTGCTGCTCATCAGGTGCATCATGGGAATACTACGCATCCGGAAGGAGGCGCGGCTCTTCAGTGTTCCGCTTCAAGAGCGGCAGGATATTGAATTCACCGGGACCGGCACGGTGATCCTCGCCATGGAAGGGCCGCTGTTCAGCCGGCGTTTTGCCAAACTGAAGTACGAGATGAGAGGGCCTGACGGAATGGAGGCGAAGAGCCGCCCCGCTCTGCTGCGGGCAACTACGACAGGTTTTACCAAGGCAAGAATGGAGTTGAGAGTCTACAAAATAACGCAACCCGGCCGCTATGTGTTTCATATTCATGGTCTGGGAGGGGAGAAACCATCCGACGCCCGGCATTGCATGGTTTTTATGCGCCCTCATATGGGTCGCATCATGGTTCATGTGATCGGCATAATCGTCGTATCGACGTTCATCATCGGGAGTATAGTGCTCTTCGGCCTCCGGCTCACGGCAAATAATTAAGAAAAAAGGAAATGATCTTTGCGTTACCTTCTATCGTTCCCGGTAAAATCGTGCTAGAATTATTTAAAATGTAACGACGAATACAGCAGGTAAAGATCAAAAGGCGTTTTTGGCACATACAAAAACAGGAGGTGTCTGTCATGTATCGCAAGGTACTGGTTCCCCTTGACGGTTCAGAATTAGCGGAATGCGTGCTGCCGCATGTTAAAGATCTGGTAAAAGAGAATTTCACGGGAGAGGTGATTCTCGTCAACGTTTTCTACCCCTATTTTCCGCTGCCCGAAGAAAAGGATTTGTTCACCTACGGTGATTTCAAGGCGACAAAGGAAAGAATTCGGCAAAGCTCTATTAAGTACCTCGACTATTTGCAGTCCAAACTGGCTTCCGAAGGCATTACAGTAAAGACGGAGATACTGACGGGCAGCCGGCCTGCGGAGACGATCGCCGAATACGCTCAGGACAACGGCATAGATCTGATCATTATTTCCACCCACGGTTATACCGGACTGAAAAAGATGATGTTCGGCAGCGTGGCGCTGGAGGTGCTGCACAGTTCACATATACCGGTGCTGCTGGTCCGGCCGGAATCCTGCCGGGAATAGACATGGAATAATTATTGCGTTAAAAAGATGCAACAAAGGGGAAAGAATGAAAAGAATATTGAGCTTCTTTTTTGCTGTGAGTTTCGTCATATTATTCAGTTCCATCGCACTCGCTGCGGAAAAAGTGGTGCAGTTGAACGTTCCCGGCTGTTCGTCCTGAAGCTCCAGCTCCCGGATAGGTTCTATCCTTAAAAAAAATGACGGCATTAAAAAACATGAAAACCGGGCGCACGATCTTCTGGTAATTACCTTTGATGACGAAGAAACCTCGCTTGATCAAATTATTAGTGAACTGCGAAAAGGCAGATTTATGATTGTCGGCGAACCTGTTTACTTGAAATAGTTCAATTTAATCGGCAATTTCCTTTTCGTCGACGATCTCGCCTTTAATCGTTGCAATGAGTTCCTGAAAGACGGGCAAAACATCGGTGCGGAATCTTCCGGCCACAAGAACATACATGATGTCGTCGCCGATATTCAGCGCACCGTGATTTATCCATACGCGAATCGCGGTTATTCCCTCCCGCTTTTCGAGCCTGCCGACGCATTTATCCAGATCATCCTGATTATAGGACAGCTGCATCGCCTTTACGGGCTTCCCGTCTTTGGCGGTGCCGCGCACGACGCCGTTGTGAACGAGGATCATGCCCAGTGATTCGGGATCGCTTGTTTTTTTTATTTCGTTGAGCCATTCATCGATCATGGTAAGCCTCCTTGTAATCGGGTTTTTATTGCATAAAACGACTAAAGTGTCCATCAGCATATCAAAAATACGCTTGACAGAGTTTTGAGCATATGCTTATAAAAATCAAGATTCAAGATCGGAAAAAAGAACAATGCCCAGACCCAAGTGCTGCCGGCAGGTCGGTTGTATGCCGGATAAAAATTATTTTAAACCCAGAGGGATTCCTTCTTCCCAGCTGCAGGAAGTGGTTCTTTCCCTGGATGAATACGAAGCCGTGCGTCTGGCTGATTTCGAAGGATTGTACCAGGAGCAGGCCGCCCTCCACATGAATATTTCCCGTCAGACATTCGGCCGCATCATTGCGGAAGCTCACCGGAAAATAGCCGATGTGCTCATCAACGGCAAGGCTCTGAAGATAAAAGGGGGCGATGTCGCCGTTAAAAAAACGACATTTGTCACCTGCCGGAACTGCCGGCAGGAATTTGCAGTCGATCAGGAACAACAAAATATGAAAACATGCCCGCATTGTCAAATGCCGGTTTGAAAAGAGTTTTAGTATCAGCAACAGGAGGAGTATTATGAAAATAGCATTACCATCATACCGGAATCAGGTAGACGAACACTTTGGACACTGTGAATATTTTACAGTATTTACCGTTGACGACCAAAAAAATATCCTTACCGAGGAAATCATTGCCTCCCCGGCGGGATGCGGCTGCAAATCCAACATCGCTCAGACGCTGGCGCAGATGGGCGTTAAATACATGCTGGCCGGAAATATGGGTCAGGGAGCCGTCAATGTGCTGGCGATGAACGGCATTCAGGTTCTACGCGGCTGTTCAGGCAATGTCAAAGATGTCGCCCGGAACTGGCTTTCCGGCAGCCTCAGCGACTCCGGCGTCTCCTGCGCGCAGCATGAGCACGGCTGCCATGAAGGATAATAAGGACTGCAACAGTTATAGTTATGGATGTATTTAATATTGATGATTTCTATCTGACGGCGCGCCGCCACGCCAACGACCCCCGCAACATGGGGCAGCTCGACACCTTCAACGGATACGCAAAGATCACAGACGTCCATGACGACACGATGGAATTCTGGCTGCTGGCCGATTCGGGAATAATTCAGAAAATATCCTTTGTCAGCACCGGCTGCGATTATCTGCTTGCCTGCGGCAGCATGATTACGTGCCTCGCCGGGGGCAAAACTGTTAAAGAAGTCCGGGCTATTGATCAGAAAAGTATATTGGACGCGCTGGGCGGGCTGCCGGACGACCATCATCACTGCGCTCTTCTGGCTGCAAACACACTGGCGGCGGCCTGCGATGATTATCTTTCCCGGCAAAAAGTCCGGCAGAACACGGGCATAAAAGGCAGCAGCGCCTGTGATTCCTGCGGTGACACCGGTTGTTCAGCGGCAAAGCGGCGCGAAGGAGAAAGCCGGAAAGATTTCCTTGATCGCCGCCGTCTGCAGGCGAGACTCTGCCGGATCAAACACAAAATCGTCATACTTTCGGGCAAGGGCGGCGTCGGTAAAAGTATGGTCGCGGTCAATCTGGCCGCAGCGCTCATGCTTTCCGGCCGGCGCGTCGGATTGCTCGACGTCGATATTTCCGGGGCCACTATTCCCGCCATGCTGGGTTTGGAAAACGCTTCGCTTAAAGGCGGCTCCGACGGGTTGCAGCCGGTGGAGCTGGAAGGCATGAAGATCATGTCCTCCGGTTTCCTTGTGCAAAATCCGGAGGAAGCGCTTATCTGGCGCGGACCGATGCAAAGAAGCATAATCAGGCAGTTTCTGGCAGATGTGGAGTGGGGCGATCTGGATTACCTCATTGCGGATGCTCCTCCCGGAACCGGCGATGAACTGCTCTCGTTTTGCCGGCTGGTTCAGCCGCTGGACGGCGCCGTAATCGTCACCACCCCCCGGAAGTCGGCGGCGGATGTGCGCCAATCCATCAGCTTTTGCCGGCAGTTATCCATACCGGTGCTGGGTGTTGTGGAAAACATGAGCTGCTTGATCTGCCCGCAATGCGGCAAGATCACACAAATATTTCCGGCAGGCGGCGGAAAGAAAACAGCAGCGGAAATGAAAGTACCGTTTTTAGGAGCAATTCCTCTGGACCCGGCCATCGCCCACGCAGGCGACGCAGGCCGGGCGTTCATTCAGCACTTCACCGGGAGTCCGACAGCCCGCATCTTGCAGGAAATTCTTGACGCCGTGGCGGCGCAGGACAGTAAATAAATCGGAATAACTTGCAAATTCAAGCGATAAGCGATAGGAAAATTTCCATGGCGAAATTTACTTATCCGGCAATTAGATTGAAAAAAGGGCGGGACGCGGCGCTGCTGCACGGACACCCGTGGGTCTTTTCCGGAGCAATTGATGCAGTAGAGGGAAAGCCCGCTGCGGGCGACGTTGTTCTGGCGAAAAATGCCGCCGGCAAGCCGGTGGCCTTGGGATTCTTCAATCCCCACACGGATATAGCCTTTCGCTTTTTGACATCGCATACGGAGACGGTCATTTCATCCGATTTCTGGCGCCGGCGCCTGGAAACGGCCTGCGCTTTGCGTCGAAAGATTATTAATGACCGGACAAATGCTTATCGTTTGATTAACGCCGAAGGCGACGGTTTTCCCGGCCTGATTGTTGACGTCTACAATTCAATACTCGTTCTTTCCGTTACGACGGCCGGAATGGAAAAGCAGAAAAAGCACATTGTCGATGAACTGGCCGGCCGGTTTCAGCCGCAGGCAATTTATGAACAAAGCCGGGGCAGATCACGCTCGGTGGAAGGCCTGGAGAATCACGACTCTTTTCTGCTGGGTGATGCTGCAGCAAATCCGGTCGCCGTTAAAGAAAACGGCCTCGAATTTTTCGTTGATTTTATCGGCGGACAAAAAACCGGTTTCTTCCTCGATCAGCGCCTCAACAGGGAAAAGATCGGGACGTTGAGCCGCGACGCCCATGTGCTCAATTGTTTTGCCTACACCGGCGCATTTTCCGTTTATTGTGCAAACGGCAAGGCAAAGCGCGTAGTATCACTGGATATATCGAAGACCGCCTGCACCGCCGCCCGTGATAATTTAGAACGTAATGGTTACCCCGCTGAAGCTCATCCGGTTGTCGAAACGGATGTATTTACTTATCTGCGCAACTCTCAGGAAAATTTTGATCTCATCATTCTTGATCCCCCGGCGTTCGCCAAAAGCAAAAGAGACGTTGCCAAAGCTTCCCGCGGCTACAAGGAAATAAACCTGCAGGCATTCAAAAGGCTCGTACCGGGAGGCATATTGGCGACATTTTCCTGCTCCAATTTTATAGAAGAGGATCTTTTCTGGAAAATTGTTCTTGGCGCGGCTCAAGATGCCGGGGTCGATCTGCGGGTACTGGCCCGGCTGGAAGCAGGCCCCGACCACCCTGTCGCCCTGGGACATCCGGAAGGCAGGTATCTCAAAGGATTGCTGCTGGCGGTCTCGTAGAAAATCCATATCAGCAATGAAAGGCTAGCGATGATAAATCCACTGACCAGCCCCCTTTTAACCGATTTATATCAGCTTACAATGATGGAGACCTATCTGCAAACCGGCATGGACAAGACGGCGGTCTTTGAGTTTTACGTCAGAAAGTTACCGGGAAATCGCGGTTTTCTGATCGCCGCCGGTCTGAACTCCGCTCTTGCCTTTCTGGAGAACCTGCAATTTTCCCCGGCAGAAATAGACTACCTGGCCCAAACCGGAAGGTTTTCCGGGAAGTTATTGGACTACCTGTCTTCCTGCCGTTTCTGCGGAGATGTCTATGCCTTGCCCGAAGGAACAGTCTGTTTCGCCAACGAGCCGCTGATCCGAATTGTTGCGCCTCTGCCCATGGCGCAGCTTGTGGAAACACGCCTGATGAACTTTCTTCATTTTGAAACAACGATTGCCAGCAAGGCGGCGCGATGCGTTCTTGCCGCCGGAGGGAAAAGACTGGTCGATTTCGGGCTGCGGCGCACCCACGGTGCGGAAGCCGGTACTCTGGCCGCCCGTGCGACTTATATCAGCGGTTTTGCCGGCACGGCCACCGTCATCGCCGAAAAGCTCTACGGGATTCCTATTTTCGGTACCATGGCCCACTCGTATATCGAAGCATTCGGCAACGAAGAAGAAGCTTTTGTCGCCTTTGGCCGGGCCAACCCGAACAATGTGACGCTCCTCATTGATACTTATGATACATTAAAGGGCGCAAAGGCAGCCGTCAACGCAGCCAAACGTTTAAGTAAAGAGGGTATCAAGACTCAGGCTGTCCGCCTGGACAGCGGCGACTTTCTTGCCTTGTCGAGGGAAGTACGCTCGATTCTTGATGAAAGCGGTGTTCCGGACATCCGGATCATCGTCAGCGGCAATGTCGATGAACTTATGATCCGAAAACTGGAGGCAGATGAAGCGCCCATTGATGCGTTTGGCGTGGGAACAAAGCTTGATACTTCCGAAGACGCCCCCTACATGGAATGCGCCTATAAACTGATGGAATATGACGGCAAACCCAGGCTGAAAAAATCTTCGGGAAAGGCGACATTACCCGGCAGAAAGCAAGTCATGCGCTGCTACCGGGACGGTAAAATGGTTCGAGATATTTTAACGGAAGAAGGAGATCTGCAGGAAGGAACCCCACTTATCAAAAAGGTTATGGATCAGGGCAAGTGCGTATCTCCGCCCCCTGATCTAACGGGCATTGCCGTCTATACAAAAAGTCAATTGGAATCTCTCCCGGAACATCTGCGGGAGTTGGCCGTAGCACCGTCCTATCCGGTCGAAATTGCGCCATCACTGCTGCGTCTTCGGGAAACAGCGGAATTAGCGATAGGATGACTGCAACCTCTCAGTATCCCTCTTTCACCGCAAATTTCTTTTGACTGCAGGATTTCCTTGTTTTATACTGGAGCCGTCACAAAGGGAAATCGTATCAATCAATTATCAATTATTTATTCTATACGGGCAAAGTCGTGGTCGTGGATAAAAGTCATGAATGCGGCAAGCGGGAATTTCAGCATCCGCGTAAAACTTGCCAACCCAATGCTGGAGTTACCCGCCGGTTTGAAGTGCTAACTTCTCTTTTTCAATAAGCAGGGACAATTTGAGAAAGGAGTACCAAATATGCCAAGCATCGACAGATGGCGTTTGCAGCAAAAGACCGTATCAGCCGAAGAAGCAGTGCGTATCGTCAAATCGGGAGACCTCATTCATTATGGAGAATTCATGCTTTTCCCTGAACTACTGGATCATGCCCTGGCCAAGCGAATGGATGAGCTTTACGATGTCGAATTGCGCAGCACCTGTTATACGAAAATCCCTGAAGGCGTGCAAAAAGATCCCGAACGGAAGCATTTTATCATGGGTGATTATCATTTCGGTGGTGTTTCGCGTCAGCTCTTCAAGGATAACATGGTTAACTATATTCCAATGTTGTATCACCAGATGCCTCGTATTATCCGTAAATTCATTGATATAGATGTGGCATTTTTAACCGCTGCTCCCATGGACAGCCGCGGTTTCTTCAACTTCGGCTTATCAAATTCTCTTACTTCAGCTGTTATCAGTAAGGCACGCAAAATAATCATCGAGGTAAATGAGAATGTGCCGGTATGCCTTGGCGGAAATCAGGAAATAATCCACATCAGCAGGGTTGATTATATCGTCCACGGCGAACATAAGCCGTTGCCTCAGTTGGGACCCGAGCCGGCAAGCGATGTGGACCGGGCAATAGCCGCTCGCGTTCTTGCAGAAATCGACGACGGATGCTGTCTGCAACTGGGAATCGGTGCCTTGCCGAACACGGTCGGCGCCCTTATTGCTGACAGCAACTTGAAAGATCTGGGGATTCACTCGGAGATGCTGACCGACGCCTGTGTTGATCTTTACGAAGAAGGAAGGGTCACCGGCGCCCGGAAAGAAATTGATACCCACAAAATGACTTACACCTTCGCCATGGGAACACAGAAGCTCTATGATTTTTTACATAACAATACCATGTGCGCATCATATCCGGTCAGCTGGACCAACAATCCGTTCACAATCGCCTCCAACAGCAAGTTTATAGCCATTAATAATGCCATTGAAATCGACCTGTATTCCCAGGTGGCGTCGGAATCCGTGGGAACCCGCCAAATTTCGGGAACAGGCGGTCAGGCGGACTTCATGACCGGAGCATTCAACTCCCATGGCGGCAAAGGTCTGATCTGCCTGTCTTCCACGTATACCGCCCCCGACGGGAGTGTTCACTCAAGAATTCGGCCGACGTTGACTCCCGGGGCCATTGTGACACTGCCACGGACAATAGTTTATTACGTTATTACCGAATATGGAACTGCCCAATTGAAAGGGAAATCGACTTGGCAGCGTGCTGAAGCATTAATTCACATTGCTCACCCGGCTTTTCGTGAAGACTTAATCAAAGAGGCGGACAAGATGAAAATCTGGAGACGTTCGAACCGCCTGTCGCCATAGGAAAGATTCGCATGGAAATACTGCCAGGCGTGACTTGCACTGAAGACAAGGCAACAGTAATCTGCATGTATATGGCTCAAGACGCCCCGGACGCTGCTAATGTATCCCCTTTGCGGAACAATTAGCAGCGCCATATGTCCTGATCAGGAATGAACATATGGTGCTGCAATAGCCCGCACCCTGTCTATGTTTAAGCCGCGCGGGCGATTTCCACCGCCTGCGGCATAAACGCGAATTTATTGTCTCTTCTCCAGATGCCCATTTCTTCGGCTTCCCTGATCAGCTGCTCGCGGTGGTCGGGGTGGGCAATTGAAATAAGCATTTGCGCTCTTTCCCAGGTGCTTCTGCCTTTCAAATTCACAATACCGTATTCCGTAACAACATATTGAACAATTGTCCTGGGAATCGTCACAACTGAACCGGGGCTCAAAGTCGATCTGATCCGGGACTTTACTTCGCCGGTTTTTTTGTTTTTCTGCGTGGAAGTGAGACAGATGAAAGCTTTGCCTCCTTTGGAATGGGATGCGCCAAATATATAGTCAAACTGTCCCCCCGTTCCCGAGATATGCCTGACTCCGGAAGATTCCGATGATACCTGGCCGAAAAGATCAATTTCCACGGCATTATTTATTGCCACCATCTTGTCGTTAAGGGCGATATTTGCGGGATTGTTGGTATAATCGACGGAGAATGTAGCGCAGCTCGGATTATGATCTAGAAAATCATAAAGCTTTTGGCCGCCCAGAGCAAATGTATAGACCATTTTCCCGGGATTGATCTGTTTTTTATTATTGGTGACCCGCCCGGCCTGGAACATATCCACAAAGGAATCAACCAGCATTTCCGTATGAACTCCCAGATCCTTCAGATCGGAATTTGCAATCATCATTCCCACGGCGTTAGGCATAGCACCTATGCCCAGCTGAATTACGGAACCGTCCTCGATTTCGTTGAGGATGAGAGAGGCAATTTTGTTGTCTTCCCGGCTGATTTCAGGAGATGAAAGATTGATTAGCGGTGTGTCGTCCGATTCAACAATGTAATCAACCTCGGAAATATGAATGGATTCGTTATAACCTCCGTTGCAGTAAGGAACGCTTTTATTGACCTCGACAATTACTTTTTTGGCCCGATCAGCAACCGACTTGGAGAAGGAATTGGACGGCCCGAAATTAAAATAGCCGTTTTGATCCATGGGGGTTGTTTTGACAATGAATACATCGGACTCAATGCAGTTTTTGTAATATGACGGAGCATCGTGATAGAGAAGAGGAATGTAATTGCACATCCCACGATCGTGAAGAACACGGTCACCGCCGCTGAAGTGCCAGTTGTTGTAGCACATTTTTTCCCCGCTCGGATCGGCCTGGGCAACCGCAGCCAATCCGGGGTAGGTTATAGCCCGGATTTTTACATCGGTTAATTCATCTACGCGTTTGGCCAGGAACTTATCCAGGTAAGTCGGCGCACAGGAAAAGTGCCCGTAATCGACCCAGTCACCGGATTTGACAACGCCTACGGCCTTTTCCGCCGATACCAGCTTTTTTCTGTACTCCTCTTTATGTTTCATGATAGTTTCCTCCTTATCAAAATTATTCCAAAAATTTTGTTACTACTCTGATTTGTTGGCTTTAATTTTATAAGGATTGATAAAATAGACAATCGGTAGCGAACCTTTTTTCACGTAGGCATTGAGTGGAAAGTTTTGTGGTTTTATTGAGGTAATGGTTGTAGGTGATTTACCTACTATTTGCCTGTCTACTCGGAAGTTATGTCTTTTTGCTCATTTTCAGCCCAGAGCATGGCATGACGGGTTAATTCGGAAGCATGTTTTATATGGAGTTTTTCTTTTATCCGCTCACGGTAGGTTCCGATTGTTTTGATGCTTAAATTGAGCTTGCCGGCTATTTCGTTGGAACTGAAACCTTTACCGATAAGCTGGAACACCTCTAATTCCCGGTCGGTCAGCCTGTCAATCGGAAACTTGTTGTACGCATCGATGCCGCCCACAAAATGATACAGGATTTCTTCCTTGATGGTGTCGCTGACGAAGACCTTGCCTTTCAAAAGACAATGAATTGCTTCGATAATCGAGACGGAAGTCTCCCGTTTATTGATATAACCTTTGGCGCCGGCAATCAGGGAGCGTTCGGCGAAAATGGATTCGTCATGCATGGAAACGACAAGCACCGGCATGTTTTTATAGGTTTTGGAAATATCTTTAATCAGACTGATGCCGTCGCCATCTTTCAGCGACAAATCCAAAATCACCAGATCCGGCTTCAGGCGCTGAATTTCGCTCCAGCCGTGGATCTTGTCTTCAGCCTCCCCGCAAACAACAAGATCGGGTTCCTGGTTGATCAGTTCGCGCAGGCCAAGACGAAAAATGGGATGATCTTCCACGATCATAATTCTGTACTTTTGGCTTGATGATGAGCCATTCATACTTTTCTGTCCTTTTCTTCGGGGTTCCTCAATGAACAGGAAATTATGGTTCCTCCTTCGGCGCCCCCTTCGATATTCAGTTCGGCGTGGATCATTTTGGCACGATAGCTCATGATACGCAAGCCCATTCCTTTTGTGGAACCCGCATTAGATATCCCACTGCCGTTGTCCGCAATTCGCAGAGTGATTTTTCCCCCGCTGGATGACAGGTCAATATTGATCTGTTTTGCCTTACCATGTTTAATGGCGTTCTGGGTTGCCTCCTGGGCGATGTAAAACAGATGGGTAGCAAGGGCGTTGTCGTTGATTAAAACAGGTTCATCACATTCGAAAAGGCATGTGACTCCAAACGTTTTTTCAGTATTTTCCGCCAGTTCCATTAAAGCCGATTCCAGACCGCTGGCCATCATATGAACGGGGCAGAGTCCCCGGGCCAATCCTCTCGTTTTTTCCACCGCTTCGCTGATGAGGCTTCTGATTTTTTCCGCATAGATGTTATTGCCGCCGGCCAGATCCTTTTCCTTGTCCGATAAAACCTTGCTTAAGACCTCGATGCCGATCAGATGGGCGCAGAGATCATCGTGAAGATCCTGACCGATCTTTTGCCGAACGCCGTCCGCAATATTCATAACCTCCTGCTCCAGGCGTCTCCACTCGGTAATATCTTCGATGGTGGTAAGGATACATTGCTCGCCGCGCAGCTCAATCCATTCACCGGAAAGCAGACAGGTACGTGTTTCACCGGATTTGGTCCGCAACTCAACTTCCTTGCTGCGCAGATGTTCCTTACTCTCCAGCTGTGTTCCCAGCATTAAAGTATCTTCACGGCTCGTGAACAACTGCAACTCGACAGGGGTCCTGCCAAGCACCTCCTCAGCAGTATAACCGGTTAAACGTAAGAAGGTTTCATTAATGCTGATGAATCGCTTTGTGGCGAGGGAGGCAATGCATATGGAATTCGGACTTGATTGAAAGGCCTTCGAAAAAACTTCCTCGGAATGCCGGAGCGCCTCCTGAGTCTGCTTGTGTTGCTGTATTTCATCCTGAAGATTACGGCTGTATTTCTCCAACCATTCCATAAAGGTATTGAAATACGATGCAAGTTGCCCCATTTCATCCCGCGACGCATTATTCATCCGGACGGAAAAATCTCCCGTAGCGCCAGTCGCAAAGCGGTCCATGAGATTTTGTATAGGCCGGGTGATTGACGAACTGATGCGTAAAGTAATCGGTATAAACAACAACAGAGATATGATAACCGTGAAGAAAATGATGTTGCGCACGGTGACAAGCGGAGCATAAAACTCATCAAGGTAGCTGGAAGAAGCCACAATCCAGTCTAACTCGGGTATATAATTGAATATGACAAATTTCGGGCGTGGAGTCGATTCATCGGGATTTTTCCAGGAATAGATGATCTTCCCGTTCTTGCGCTGGCACATCTCCTGGATGAAATAACGTCCGTTGGCGTCTTTCTCATTGAAGATATTTTTTTCGTCAATCTTGGGATGAATTACGACATTTCCTTTGCTGTCGACGATAAAAGAGTATCCCGTTTTGCCAAAGCGCGGCGATAAGATGCTGTCCCGGAAATCGTTCACATTAATGAGCCGGTTGAATTCCTCGCGATAGGAAGTGGCGGTGATAATCCAGTCCCAGGGTGCAAAATAAGTCATATAAAGGGCTTTGGGTTTGGGCTTGGCTTCATCGGGGTTTTTCCAGTCGTATTCAAGATAGCCTTCCCTCATCGATTTTTGCTTCCGGACGAATTCATAATCGGAAACATTTCTTTTCAGAAGGGCCTGCTGGGGATGAACGACAATAACTCCTTTGCTGTCCAGGCAATAGAGATAGGTCATCCCTTCTATCGTCTGGCTGAGGAGAACAGCTGTCGCCTGGGCCTTTGCCTGGGCTTCCGTTAACTTTCCCATCTTGTATTGTCGATAGAAATGATCAGCAATTTCACGGTTTTTCAAAGTCATAGCCCGGAGGTGGCTCTTAATCGACACGGTTACGGATGACCTGACCGTATTCAGGATACTTGCGGTGGAATTGTTCAACTCGTTTTCGATATTGTTTTCCACTGTTTTCCGGACAAGATAGTAGATACTGGAGTAACCCAGGGCTATGGCCAGAACGAATACCAGGGAGTAACTGAATAAAAGTTTGTACCGAATACGCAGGTGCTGCAACGGATTAAATTTACGCATGGTCTTCTTGCTCCAACGGTAAAATAATTTACGCGAGGCTTTAAACGGCTTCTATGTACTCGTCTTTATATAGCAGTCAGCGGAAAAGGAATGTACCTCAAGAGAGGATTAGAACGGTAAAGGGAACTCTGATTAGAAAATAATAATAATGGTGAATAGCGAATTGTAAATAGTAAATAGTAAGACCTGCTCAAAAATAATAATGGTTTAAAATGGCAAATCACATGATTCAAGATGCGAATGCCCCGTTCTTTCATTGCCTGAACGGTGGCCGCGAGATTTCCCGCCGGCACATCCACACCCCGGCAGGCATCCAGAATAACACTGGCATTAAACCCCAGACCCTAATGATCAGGCAATTCTTCATTTACACTTGCCAGTGCTTTGAGCGTATTTTAAAGCCGCTTCGATAAACTTACTGAAAAGCGGATGGGGATTTGTCGGCTGGGATTTAAATTCGGGATGAA
>OFEK01000964.1_pt1 | contig 22579 bp, 21 predicted proteins | sample 1521131 | NCBI WGS metagenome assembly OFEK01 (sample SAMN05720209, study PRJEB24109) | activated sludge metagenome | isolation source: Anaerobic digester | place: China | collected 2015-12-16
TTCCTTATTACTGAGTCCCTTTGAAATATGCATCAATACTTCAATTTCTCTTTTTGACAAATTATCCAGAGTGTTGGTTGCACCAGTTGTGCTTTTATTACCTCTAATTTCCATAAAAAATATAGAAATCAACGATTTATCAATATATTTCTCTCCCTGGTATACTGTTCTGATAGCATCAACAATTTCTGTACCAACAGAGTCTTTAAGCATATACCCATCTGCTCCAATTTTTATTACTTCATAAATAGTTTTTTTATCATTTTCAACGGTGAGCATAATAACTCTAACATCATCACCAAGAATTTTAATCTTTCTTAGAGCTTCAATACCATTCATTATAGGCATATTCAAATCCAGCAGCACTACATCAGGTCTATTAAACTTCAATATCTCCAATACTTTTTGGCCATTTTCAGCTTCTCCAATTATTTTTATATCCTCTTCAAAGCTTATAATTCTTCTCAAGCCCTGTCTTATAAGGTCATGGTCATCTGCAATCAGTATTTTTATTATGTTTTTACTCATCCTTAATCACCTCCCTATTAACAGGTAGCTTAACAGTATAAACCGTTCCATTTCCTTCCGAAGAATTAATCCTGATTTCTCCTTGTAATTGATTTACTCTATCCAATATTCCTATCAGCCCATAACAGGTCCCTCTAGTTTTAACTCTCTTTAAAGTTTCTTCTACATTAAATCCTATCCCATCATCAGATATAGCCAGGATTAGATACTTAGTGCCAAAGTCCAACTTAACTGTTACATGTTTCGCGCCGGAATGCTTTTTAATGTTGTTAAAAACCTCCTGAATAATACGATACACGGCAACTTGAATAATTGGTTCTATTTCTCCCTGTATAGGTTTTAATTTTAGTTGTATATTTATATTAGATTCTTGAGAAATAGTTTTTACAGTTTCCTGAATAGTCTGATTTAGCCCCAGGTCATCGAGAGACATTGGCCTTAAGTTGAAAATAATACTTCTGACTTCCTTTAAAGCTTCTTTTACACTTGCTTTTAAGGCTTCCAATTCCTTGAGTCCTTCCTGTAAATCATTATGAATAGCCATTTTGCAAATATCTGCTTGCATAGCAACATTGGCCATATGCTGTGCAGGGCCGTCATGAATATCTCTTGCTATTCTTTTCCGCTCATTTTCCTGAGCTTCCAATATTTTTATACCGATAAACATTTCAGAATTTTTATCTGCATCATCAAAGGCGGAAAGAATGTCCCCTTCCAGATATGCTAGTGCAATACTTATCTGGTTAATTATTTTCTCGCTGCTATCAATATTTTCTACTAGTCGCTTCAAGGTCATTTCAAGGTTGTTTCTTTTATCTTTTAGTACTTTTTCTTCGTTTTCCTTTGTTATAAGTTTTACCCTAAGATCCAGTGCTTTTTCGTATGCATTCTTGATATCATTTTCATTATATATATTAAAATTTTTTGATACTTCCGCCAGCCATTGTCTCGCGTATTTATCCTGTTTCTCCAGTGCATCCACCTCGTCAACAACATTTATCAAATCGTTTTTAATTTTACATAGTTCCAGCTTCACATTTTCCTGCTCGTTCCGTATGCTATCAACTATCTTAAGTACTTCCTCCCTGCTGGAACTTATTCCTTCTATAATTCTTTTAATAATAGTGTTTATTCTACTAATGTCCAGATTAATATTATTAATCATAAATCTCACCTTTACTTAAATCATATAAAACTATCAATATTACCAGACAATTTTTCTTTAGTAAATCAACAAATATCGGATAAGTTTAACTTACAGTAGATCTTCTATTTCCTTAAGTGGATATTTGTTTATCTTTAGTCAAATCAATATTTTGCTGATACTAGTATTGTAATTGACATAGAGTAGCCTTTCAAGTAGATTCAATAATAATTTGAAAAAATTTGTCGATAAAAGTCTGCTAGTAGAATATTCCCAGCCTTTTAAGCATACCTGTTAAGAACGAACGTGCATTTTGTACGGATTACAATTTCTTTTCCATCCTATAGTCATCCATAAAATAACCATTGCCAATATCCTGAACAATCGGGGCTTCTTTTACAAAACCCATTTTTTCGTATGCGGCTATTGAGTTCATATTGTATTTATTAACTGTCAGCCATATCATTTCCAAACCTGATTCTTTGCAAATATCTTCTATATATGATACTACCCTTGCAGCAATTCCTTTCTCCCTAAAGCTTCTATCTACATATAGCTTGCTGAGAAACATTTTGCAGTTGGATTTATCAGGTAAAATAGCAAAATAACCTGCATATTCGCCATTAAACGTAGTTATGAAATATCTGCAGCCAACTTCAATTTGGTCTTTAATAGCCTGGCTGCTCTGGAACTTTGCCAGCATGTAATCTACCTGTTCTTTTCCAATTATCGGTACATAGTGTTCATTCCATATCTTATTTGCCAATTCTTCAACCTTTTCTATTTCATATATACTTTTAACCTCAAATATATCTATCATTACCATTCAAAATCCTTTCCTAAATATTTTAGTATATAATGTACTTGGACATTCCTTAATGTGAAGAGAATGCATCTTACTTGAGAGAGGTGTGTTCCTTGATATATGTCCCATGACATAATAAACAAGGCTGTTTGATCAACCACTAACACAGCAGTTTTTGCCTCTGTTTTTTCCGTTGTACAGTGCATTATCTGCCCTTTTAATTAAGCCATAAAAAGAATCACCTTCATTATGCTCACACACTCCAAAAGTCATAGTAATGTTTATTGATTTGTCATTGAACAAATATGGTGTGGAGCTTATAGACTGTCTTAAGCTTTCTGCTATGGATATACCCTGGTCCAGAGTGGTACCAGGAAGTACTATTAAAAACTCTTCACCGCCCCACCTGCAGATTCTGCTGTTATCTGCTAAAAGAGAGTTTAGCCTCGTGGAAGTTTCCACCAGTATATAATCTCCGGTATCATGACCATAGGTGTCATTTACTATTTTGAAGCAATCAATATCACATAAAACAATCGTAAAAGGTGTTCTCATATTAATAAGATCATCATTTATGTACTTATGAATACTGCGTCTATTTGGAATTTTTGTCAAAAAATCAATATTCGCAAAGTATTCGGCATTTTCATAGGCCTTTTTTAGTTTTTTATTAACTGCTTTAAGTTTTATATTTTTAAGTTTATATATTTCATTTTCTTTTTCTTTTCTATAAAGGTCAAATTTAGCTTTTATATCTGCAATTTTCCTTTTTCCATCTTCCTCCAATACATCTTCTCTTATCCTGCTGTAATCTTTAAAGTATCTAAGAGCATTTTTGTAATCTCCCGACTTTTCATATATATTGGAAAACAAAACACAGCAATATGATATAAGAGGTTTGTTTGCTATTTCATCAGCAGCCTTTAAAGCCTTATTATTAAAAGCAATTGCCATTTCATAAATATCCATCAAGTAATAAGTTTCAGCTATTCTAAAGTTAGCATAGGCTATGCCATAGGTTGAATCCAATTCCGTTTCAATTTTAAGGGAATCCAGAAAATATTTCATCGCTTTATTAAATTCCTTAAATTCCACATATATTGCCCCTATATTGCTTAATATTCTGCACTTTTCCTCTTTTTCACCAAGTTCTGTGCAGATAGGCAAAGCTTTCATATAATAATTCAACGCTTCCTCTGGATTTTTAAGTTTAAAGCTTGTTGTCCCACAATTAGTCAGAGCTTTGCATAATATATTTCTGGAATCAACGGAAAGACTTATCTCACCGGCTTTTATGAAGTTGTCCAAAGCTTGATTTAAGTTCTCCTGAAGTAGATAAACATTCCCGATATCATTGTATATGGATGCGGATGCTTCTTTATCATTTAGCTCTTCATATATTTCCAAAGCATTTAGATAGTATTCTAAAGAATCATCATAGCTGGATAATTTACATTTTAGATGACCTAAATATGTATAGCTCTGTGCCGCTCCAAGCTCATACTTTAATTTTGCGGATATCTTAAGAGCTTTAACCAAATTTTTATCTATGTCCTCATATCTGGTTCTAATATCGAAATCTGTTTTTTTAATTAATTCCTTTGCTTTGTTAATATATTCATTTATTTTTTTGAAAGCATCCTCTGTATCCATAACCAATAATCCTTTCTTCTCTACAGGCGAGGGCTAAAATTTCCGCCGATTCCGATTTTTTACAGCAAATCTGCATTATTTCCCAGAATCAAATGCATTCAAGATGTCTTCTTCAGCAGGTGCACCATATTCACATATTTCAAATGCTTCTGCAGTTTTTACATTGCTGCCGTGTTCAATACCATACTTATCTATAATTTGATTCCTGAATCGGTTGGCTACCTTGCCATCACGTACAAGCATATATTCTTTTAGCCACTTGATACGTTCTTCTTCTCCCTGCGGTATCTGGTCAAGTTGGTTTTCAGTCCAGGGAAGCCATTCATAGAGTTGTGATTTATGGCAGTTAATCATCTGTGTCTTTATATCAAAAACATCATCTATATCCACAACTATATCAGGTACAAACTCATAAGGCCTTTTGAAATTATCCTGCATATAAAGTATCACCGGTGCTTTAGGCATTACGGGAGTAAGAGGACAAACATTAGGTATAATTATAGCATAGGATGAATCCTGTACAAGAAGTGAAGTACGTCTGTGATCCGGATGATAGTCATTAGGACGGTGAGTAATGATTATATCCGGCACAAATTCCCGTATAAGAGTTATAAACCTTTCGCGCGTTTGAATATCAGCTTCCAAACCGTTGTTATGTATATCCATTATTTGGTATTTGAGGCCTGCAATTGAACAGGATTTTTCCACTTCTTCAGCACGAATCCTGGCAAGCTGTCCTCCTCCTATTTCATAATGACCTGTATCACCATTAGTTGCTGATACAAATTTAACTACATGGCCTAATTGTCGAAATTTAATAGCAGTTCCGGCTGCTTTAAATTCGCAATCATCGGGATGAGCTCCAATAACAAGCATTCTAAGTTGTTTCGTTTTCATAAATATTCCTCCTTTACAGGTGAGTAATAATAGCCTTTTTTTATTTTTCTTTACAGTTGTTTTATATATTCGAAAAGTGCATTTACATTAGTTCCTCAAAGCTAATTATGAAACCATCTGCCCTATCTTTTATCCGCTCTATTTCATGTTTGGAACACTCATCATAAACACCAATAACTTTCATACCTGCTGCCTTTGCACCCATCACTGCCGGGAGAATATCCTCAAACACAATGCATTCATCCGGATTGATCCCAAGCTTTTTTGCTGTAAGCAGGTAAATATCTGGGCAATTTTTACCCTTTCCAACTTCATCTGCTGTTGAAATAGCATCAAAATATTCAAATATTCCATTTTTATTTAAAGTTGCCTCTAATAGCTTTTTACAGTTTGTAGTGGCAAGTCCTACCTTGATACCCTTTAATTTCAACAGTGAAAGAAATTCACGAGACCCGGTTTTAAGTTTTATATTATGTGCATATTCATTATAGGCCATGTCATTCCACTCATCCATAATGTCTTGTGCACTATCAGGTATATTGAACCTCTCTTTAAAGTATAACGCAGTTTCACTGAAAGTCAGGTTTTTTATTTTGATTTCCAGATCATCCGGTACAGGAATACCTCTTTTGCCCAAAAAATCCAAGTCTATCTTACCCCATACCTGCATTGAATCAATAAGTGTACCGTCAAGGTCGAATATAGCTCCTTTTATTATACCTTTAGTTATTTCATCAACTACATTAATTTTTTTTGCACTTTCATTAATGTTTTTTCCAATAATATTAGTATTCCCGTTACCTGTGTTTATGCTTTTTGTATTAATGTTAATGCTTTTTCCGCTAATGATATGTCACCTACCCTTTCTGCAGGTTTCCCAGGTCTTTTTCAAGTTTTCAGATGCTTTTCTAATGTTTTCCTTGCCCATTATTGCAGAAACAACAGCAACTCCCTTTATGCCTGTACCCTTGAGTATATCTATATTATCCTCGTTTATTCCTCCAATTGCAACAACAGGAATGCTAATTTTACCTGTGATTTCTTTCAATTGCCTTATATTAACATATTTTGCGTCCTTTTTAGTATCAGTAGCAAAAACCGCACCAGTTCCAATATAATCAGCACCATCTTCTACAGCCTGTAAAGCTTCATTAATAGTGGCAGCTGAAACACCAAGTATTTTATTATCCCCAAGTATTTTCCGTGCAACTTTTGCAGGCATGTCACTCTGCCCAACATGCAGACCTGCTGCGTCTACTGCCAATGCAATGTCCAATCGATCATTTATTATTAGAGGAATGCTATATTTATCTGTAATTTTTTTAACTTTTACTGCTATATTATAAAATTCCAGAGTTGTAACATCTTTTTCTCTTAACTGCACAAGAGTTACACCTCCAAGGATGGCCTGTTCCACAGCTTCTTCCATGCTTATGTTTCGAAGCATTTGCCTTTCAGTAACCAGGTACAATGAGTAATCTACAAAGTTTTCCTTACTTTTCATATATTCTTCCCCTTTCAAGAATATCATTCTCTCTGATCTGAGATACAAAATCTATAAGTTTGACTCTGAAGCTTCCACTTCCACCATGCCTATCATATCCGCCATATCCGCTGCTTGCACTGTTTCCTTCCTCAATGTTTTCATAAGCTGCTTCACCTGCCATTCCCATAGTAAGGATCCCTGCTGCTGCAGCTTCAAGATAGTTGCTGGCAACTCCACAATACACACCAATGAGGGAAGTGCACATGCACCCTGTACCTGTTACCATTGAAAGCATTTTATGCCCATTTTCTATAAAGAAAGTTTTCCCGTCTTTTGTCACTATATCAACGGGGCCTGTTATGGCTACAGTACAGCCAAGCCTGGAAGATAGCTTATCTGCAATATTTTTACCATATTGCAGGTCACCGGATAATAAAATGTCTTTTTCTGAGGCATCCACACCCTTGGTATTAGAACCCAGCCCGCTTATTGATTTTATTTCCGACATATTGCCCCTGATAACCGCAAGCTTTAGTTCACTTATAATCCTTTCTGCAGTTTTGTTTCTAAGTGGTGTTGCTCCTGCACCCACAGGATCAAACACTACCGGTATCCCAAGCTGATTTGCTTTTTTCCCTGCAGCCAGCATAGACTCAATAGTCCTTATGTTTAGTGTTCCCATGTTTAGTACAAGTGCAGAAGACAGAGAAACTATGTCTTCAACTTCCTCAATATCATCTGCCATTATAGGAGATCCTCCTATTGCCAGCACTATGTTTGCACAGTCATTTACTGTAACATAGTTTGTTATATGATGTACCAGTGGTTTTATTGCCTTTACCTTTTCCAAAAGCTCCATTATTCTTTCACAAATGCTTTTATTTTTACTATTGCCAACAGTCATATTAGTACTCATATCTATACTCATACCCCCGCTTTCCTGTATAGTTCATAAAAATGGTTTGTAGGCCCTGCACCTCTGCCTATAGGCAGAGCATGCCTTATTGCAGTAGTAATATATGATTTTGCTTTTTCTACGGATTCTTTGATAGAGAAACCAAGTGCAAGGTTTGATGCAATTGCTGAAGAAAGAGTGCACCCTGTTCCATGGGTATTTTTAGTATCAATTCTTTCAGCCTCAAGGCAGATAATATTTTCACCGTCATATAGGATGTCAGTTGAATCGCCTGACATGTGTCCCCCTTTCACCAGTACATTTTCCGGTCCCAACATGTGGATTGCCTTTGCAGCTTGCTCTACATCTTTAAGTGTACCAATCTTTGCATTAATTATATTTTCAGCCTCCGGAATATTTGGGGTTATAACAGTAGCCAAAGGCACCAATTCATTAATAAGAACATCAATGGCCTCCGGGTTTAGAAGAGCATAGCCGCTCTTTGATACCATAACCGGATCCAGAACAATATTCCGGGGTTCGTATTCTCTTAATTTTTCAGCGATTATCTTAATGCTCTCAATTTGAGAAACCATTCCGATTTTTACTGCATCAGCACCAATATCTTCAAAAATAGCATCTATCTGTTTCCCAATAATTTCCGGATTTATATCCTGCACTGCAATTACCTTTTGAGTGTTCTGAGCTGTAACTGCAGTTATTACACTCATGCCAAATACACCGTGAGCTGCAAACGTTTTAATGTCAGCCTGTATTCCGGCTCCTCCACCTGAGTCAGAGCCTGCAATAGTAAGTACCTTTTTCATAACTCATCTCTCCATTCTCTTAATTTTTTAATCCAATATACTTACATTTTTGCCATTAATAACTTTATTCATATTCCTTACTGCGCACATCTTACCGCACATTGTACATGAATCCTTATGTTGTGGAAGAGATTCTGCCCTGTAACGCTTGGCTTTTTCAGGATCTATTGCAAGAGAAAACATTTTTTCCCAATCCAGTTCCTGTCTTGCAGTTCCCATTTCATAATCCCATTTTTCTGCATTAAAAATCCCTTTTGCCAGATCCGCTGCATGTGCGGCAATTTTGGATGCTATGATTCCTTCTTTCATGTCTTCAAGGGTAGGAAGCCTAAGGTGTTCCGCCGGAGTAACATAACAAAGGAAGTCAGCTCCATTTGCAGCTGCTATGGCACCACCGATAGCACTTGTAATGTGGTCGTATCCCGGGGCTATATCTGTAACAATAGGTCCAAGTACATAGAACGGGGCGCCACCGCAGAGTTTCTTTTCAAGAAGTACGTTTGCAGCTATTTCATTTAAACGCATATGTCCCGGGCCTTCTATAATAACCTGAACATTTTTCTGCCAGGCTCTCCTTGCCAGTTCCCCCAGTGTTATAAGCTCCTTGATTTGGCTTGCATCGGTAGAATCTTTTATGCCTCCGGGTCGGCAAGCATCTCCAAGGCTTAAAGTTACATCATACACAGCACATACATCCAGTATTTCATCGAAGTATTCAAAGAAAGGGTTCTCTTTATTGTTCAGTTCCATCCACGCATAAATGAGAGATCCTCCCCTTGATACTATGTTCAATTGTCGCTGATTTCTCTTAAAAACCTCAGCTGTTTCACGATTTATTCCTGCATGAATGGTCATAAAATCTACTCCATTCCTTGCATGTTTTTCAATAACATCAATAAATTCCTTTGAAGTTATATTCTCCAAATCCTTGTCATAAAAACCCACAGCATCATATACAGGAACCGTACCTATCATGGCAGAAGACATATCAATAAGTCTTCGTCTGAATTCTTCAGTTTTTCCATAGGAACTGAGATCCATTATAGCCTCAGCTTTCATTTCAATTGCTTTTTCCACCTTTTTAAGTTCTTCCTCCATACTGCAGCAATCTTTTGAAACACCAAGGTTTACATTTATTTTTGTCCTTAAGCCCTGTCCGACTCCTTCCGGATTAAGAGCCTTATGGTTTTTGTTTGAAGGTATGGCTACCTTCCCTTCAGCCACATATCTTTTCAGTATTTCCGGATCCACATTTTCTTTTTCAGCTACAAACTTCATTTCTTTTGTAATTAAGCCCTTCCTGGCAGCATCCATTTGAGTAGTATAATTCATATTCCTTCTCCTTTTCTTTAAATAAGTATTTAATATGTGATGTGCCCAATGTATTTATCAGTTATCTCATTTATAGCAAACTTCAGCAGTTCTAATAAATATAACAACTTTATCATTGGATACATATTAACAATGTAATACCAGGGATATCTTGATTGAGTTTATCATTTAAGGAAGACTATTTTACAATGTGCTTTAATGCACTTAATGAAAAGTTTACATTAAGGTAATTTATACTTTCCTATTCGTTACAAAAAATGCTTACCTAATAAGGTAAGCATTTAATTATCGATCTAATTTAACCAAATTTTATCTAAGTAAAACTACTATTATTTTAGTAATTTTACTCTGCTTCCCTACGGTAGTATTAGCTACATCAGGTTCAAAGGGTCAGGTTCTACCTTCTCAACCAAAATGGTCCCCCCACAAATCTATATTATCAATTTGCCAAGTGTATTAAGTTGTTACTTTAATTATACACAAAATAGAATTTGCTGTAAAGCATCAAAAAAGGAAAGGGAAATGGTGCATATTTTCACGACTTCGCAATCATTAAGTTTTCCACCATATCTGCAACATCTTCGCAACAATCTAGTGTATGCTCAAGACACTGATATATTTCTTTTTTCTTAATAATATTTACCGGATCAGTTTCAAAGCCAAAAAGATGACGCATGCTTTCAGAGTAAATACGGTCTCCTTCTTCCTCCAATGCATTGATTTCTATAATCAAAGTATTAATGTTCTTATTTGGATTTTTCCTGAATTGTTTTAACGCATCCATCAGAGCGTAGGTTTTTTCACATGAGGAAATCATTATTTGAACAAAGCGCGACATAAATTCATCACTCTTCTCTACCCTCATTATATAGATATGATTGGCAATATCATCAATACTGTCTGTGATGTTTTCTATACCCTTAAGGATACCCATGATATCACCCTGATCGATTGGAGTAATGAACGCAGCCTCTATGATCCTCTGGGATTCGTGCATATGCTTGTCCCCTTTATGCTCTACTTCCTTAATACGGCGAATCTCTTCTTTATTAATTTCACTATCTGCAAAAGCAGCCTTGAGATTTTTTGCAGCTTCTAATGAAATAGCTGCTCCCTTTACTAACATATCAAAATAATCAATTTTATCTTTAGTTAATTTGCTTTTAATTTTTTGTGCCAGTGTTTCAGGTTGCTTCTTAAAATCTTTTTCCAATAAGCTCCCTTTAGCTTGTGTTTTTTCACCTGTTTTGTTTTTCATAAAATTACCTCCGTTATTGTCACACAGTAGTATTTGATATTTTATAAAATCATTCGGAATACTGTTGCAAATACATATCCTAAGGCCATGCAAACCGGAAATGTCAGTATCCACGCCAAAATCATCTCTTTAGCAATTCCCCAATTTACTCTGTTAAAGCCTTTAGAAGCTCCAGCACCCATCATGGCTGTTGCTTTAGTGTTTGTAGTACTCAGAGGTATCCCAAATAAAGTTGCGGCAATCATACTGCCTGATGCTACAACCTCAGCTGCAAAGCCTTGATATTTTTCCAGCCGGACCATATCCATGCCCATTGTTTTTATAATACGATATCCACCAACAGAAGTTCCAACACCCATCAGCAGTGAGCATAATATCATAATCCAAATTGGAATATCAAAATTTCCAGACGCATTATTTGAATAAACTCCACCAATAACCAAAGCTAAATAAAGAACTCCCATAAACTTTTGGCCATCTTGCGCTCCATGGCTGAAAGCCATTAATGAGGCACTTAATATTTGGCCTCGTGAAAAAAACTTATTTGCTGAACGACGTTTTACATTTTTGAATAGGACCTCAATAGATTTAGTTGAAAAAAGGCCTAACCCGAAACCTACAACTGAAGAAATTACTAAACCTATTAGCACCTTTTTAAAAGAATCCCAATTAAATGCGTTAATACCATTAAGAGAAATCCCTGCCCCCATTAATCCCGCTATCAAAGCATGACTTTCACTGGTGGGAATTCCATACCGCCAGGCCGATACTGCCCAAATAATTATAGAAAGCTGAGCTGCTCCCAATGTCACAAGAGCATCCTTTCCTGTACCTATTGTAACAATGCTGGCAGTAGTAGTAGCTACAGCTGAACCCATAAGAAACACACCTAAAAGGTTAAAAACAGTCCCTAAAACAATTGCCGCCCTTGGATTGAGGACACGTGTGGATATCACAGTAGCAATGGCATTTGGAGCATCTGTCCAACCATTCACAAATATTGAACAACAAACGAGAATAACAACAGTAACAAGTATTACATACATAAGTCATTTTCCTTCCTTAAATCAAATAACCAACATTGTTAATTCTAGCATAAAATAATTTACTAGCCAACTATGATGCAGCGTCGCATGCAATATGTCCGGGGAACTGGTTCACATCGTCAACTAGCTGAATTTGTCTATCATTTGCAACAGTACCGCATACTCCTTTCCCCAAGGCAATACAGGTACATGCAGGCTTCCCCTGAAAAGGTCCCAGAACAAGCTCACCACCTTTATATATATAAAATCCTGCCCAATTAATACGGGGAAGTAATAAGTATAATAAAGCAGAGGCATTGGAAAGACCTGCAAGCCAATCAGGTTCCTCACTTAAAAATCCGGTAAGATAAGTGTTTAATTGTCTGCAAAATGATTGTTTATTATGATAATCTTTCTTTTCAATTGCTAGCATGCTTTTTCCCCTTTCATTTTTTAGTATGAGTTATATGTCATTAGCCTTACCATTTCTGACATTCAAAGAAACATTACGTGATTTTTCATCTACAACATATAGTTTTACACTCCTGAGTTTATTTTGAGATTTAAACCCTATACTTATGTATATAATTTATGTATATAATTTTATTGATGCTATGTCAAGTATATCAAGGGTGCATTTAATTTATCTTAAGAAAATATTGGCAAGGAGCATTAGTGAAGGTGCTGTAGCTAGGCAGGGGAAACTCTTCTCTCAAGTAACAGGTATTCCTTTTTGACTCACTTTGACAAAGCAAAAACAAAGTAATATAATAACTTGAAATATATTTTTTATAATAAAAAAAAGGGTTTACAAAAGTTATGTCGAATAAGTAAATATTAATTATTTTATTGTATTGGGGATGTAGACTTATATGCAAAGACTAAATTGGATTGAATTAGTATTTGGTGTTGTTCCGGAAAGCCTTATATTTATTTTTGGAATTTACATATTTTCCAATACATTGATATGCAAAAAGAGACTCTTTCTTTCTGCATTAATTATAAGTATTAGTACATACATAATAAAGCTGTTACCCATACAATTTGGTGTACATATGCTTATCTTAATTATGGCATTAGTAGGAGTATCCTCCTTTATAAATCATGTTGAAATTATAAAAGCAGTTACCTCAGCTTTGTTGTTAATTATTATCCGCTTGATAACAGAATGGATTAGCCTATTGATAATGAGAGAGTTATTAAATATATCAATTGATGTTTTCTTGGATAATCCACTAATAAAAGTTTTATATGTATATCCATCAACTTTTATGTTCTTTTTAGTAGTTTTTATAGTATATATTTTTAAAAAAAAGAATTGTAAGGAAAGGGTCATTTAGTATGTATGTATTGGAAAATTTTTCTAATGTTTTGGCTTCTAAAATAGCTCTATACCTTAATCTTGACAAGGAACGTGAAGAAGTCCTTGCATATGGTGCTTTTGGTTTTATCCATACTTTATGGTCAACTTTACTTTTAGTTATGTTTGGAGTTCTATTTCAATCATTACCAATAATATTAATTATTGCATTTACAGTAGCTGCATTAAGGAAATTTTCCGGAGGAGCTCATGCTGCATCCCCTAACCGTTGTGCAGCTATTTCAGTTCTTGTATTTGGGACTTTGTCTCTAATAATAAAGTATGCTGCCATATATGCCAATATTTTATCTGTTATCCTATATCAGACAGCATCATTTGTTTTTACATATGTTATTTTATATAAATACTGCCCAGTAGATACTCCCAACAAGCCCGTAAAAAAACAGGAGTTACGGCAAAAACTCCGTAAAGCATCTTTCATTTCTGTTTTTTGCTATTTTTGTATAACAGTATTTCTGTGGGCAGGTTTCCTTAAAACAAATGCCAGCTTTATGCGGGCAAGTATAATTTCTATATGTACAGGCATGCTCTGGCAGTCTATTACATTAACTCATGTGGGACATTTTATTATAGAAAAGCTTGATACTATCCTACAAAATATCAATTTTATGAAAGGAGGTAGAAAGAAATGAAGAAAAAGGTTCTCATGACAGTGTTTGCTATAGGTGCAGCATTATTAACATTCCTTGCATCTGCTTCTGCAGCTTCAGCATGCTGGTTTTTTATGTACCAACCTCAGGAACCAAAGAGCCTACGTAAAGAATAATCCTGAGTTACCTCATCATCAAGGAAAGAATGTTTTGAAAAATCAGTACATATTTAGTCAATCTACTGATTTTGGTGCAGGCTTGCACCTGACAGAAATAAGAAAGGTTGCATACAGCCTTTCTTATTTCCCTATTTTATATGATTTTAAATAATTACTATTGTAGGTGATTTATAAATGTTTGATATTGATAATGACAGACAAAAAAAACTTTATGAAATAATAGCAATAATGAAATTGTTTTCATTGTTAGTATCAGGGATGCTTGTTTTCAGCAAATATCTCATTTTTAGCAATGCTGCCGATGCATATGCAGTTTTTACAAGTTTTTCCGCAATTACACTATTTACTTTACTGTGCTTTTTTATATATGAAATCTGGGTGTTTTCCAACAAAAGGAAAGGCCGTTCTTTCAGCCTATTAAATATACTTGAAGTGTCTATTTTTGTTGCTATATTTTCTACACTTGTAATTCTCTCTGAATCCACTGATACACATGCCAAGCTGCTTTTTCTTTTCGTTATAATTACATCAAGTATTGAATTTGGCATACGTTTTGGTACTATTATAGCTTCAATATCCTCTGCAATAATTTTAATGCTTGACTTAATATACATACCATATTCTGTAATTAATATAACTTTTCAAAATGATCTTACTCTTGTGGGGGTTTTTATACTAACAGCCTGGCTGTTAGGGTATTATGAGAAAATTGAAAGAGAACATCGTGAAAAAATGACATATATGGCAATAATAGACGGCCTTACCGATATCTATAATCATAGGTTTTTCCAGGAATCATTAAGGAACCATATAGCTAAAGCTCAGGCTATGGGATATTCTGTTTCACTGGCCTTGGTCGATATTGATTGCTTTAAATACTATAATGATCTATATGGGCATCAAGCAGGAGACAATATACTTAAGGAAATAGCCCTCATTTTGAAAAATAATGTAAGGCCATGTGATATTGTAGCCCGTTATGGTGGTGAGGAATTTGTCATAATTATGCCTGAAACTACAGAAACCCAGGCTCTTGAAATTGCCGAACACATTAGAACTATAGTTGATAAAACAGCTTTTGAAGGTGAGGAAAACCTGCCTAATGCTAACCTCACCATATCAGTAGGAGTTTCCTGTTATCCGGAAAAAGCCAAAAATTTGCAAGAGCTTATTAACAGTACTGATGATGCACTTTATAGGGCAAAATTCTTCAGTAAAAACAGGGTTGAACCATATCGCTCAGTACTTGAAGAACTAAAAAAAGATATTGATGACAAGCATTTTGACCTTGTTGCTTCTATAAAGACTCTAATCAGCGTAATAAATGCAAAAGATCGCTATACCTATGCACATACCGAAAGAGTAGTAATATTTTGTGAGCTGATTGCCCAGCAACTAAATCTATCTGCAGAGGATAGCAAAATATTGAAATACGGAGCATATATACATGATATAGGAAAGATCCATATCTCTGAAGATATTTTAAATAAAAAAATGCCATTAAATGATAATGAGTGGAATATATTAAAGCGGCATCCACAAGATGGCATAGATATTATTAAACCTATTGAATCTTTAAAATATGTAATTCCTTTAGTTCTTCACCATCATGAAAGATATGACGGTTTTGGTTATCCATCAAAATTAAAAGGTCAAGAGATACCTTATTTAGCAAGGATACTTACTGTTATAGATAGCTTTGATGCTATGACCTCAGATAGGCCTTATAGGAAAAGGAAAAACTTTGATGATGCAATAGCAGAGCTGAAATCTTGTTCCGGTAAACAGTTTGATCCACAAATTGTTGTATCTTTTATAGAAACTTTAGAATTTAATAAGAATAAACTTGATAAATCCAATATATAAACTTGGAATTGAGCAATTATCTTGATTCATTTATTATATGAAGCATATCAAATCCTTATCTCATATTGACTTTCTTTTTGTTTCTCTTTTTCCCTTTCTTTTTTCCTTTCAATGTATAACTTTCCTGAAATAATCAGAGTCATGGCAATATAAATAGATAACCCAATTGCAATAGAAGTGTATCCGCCAAATTTTATTATTAAGTACCCGTAAACTGGAGCACTTATTACACCGGAAAGACCTATAATTGATTCACTCAAGCTTAGGCAGCTTATTTTATACTTTTCAGGTGCGACTTCATATATATAGGTTTTATAGGCTGTTGCAATTAATCCATAGGCAAAGCCGGACAAGGCACCTAATAATATAATAGAAAGAGGACTGTTAAAAACGAGAATTAATGATAACCTTATTATCTGTAAAATAAAGGCTATCAAAATTAAGTCTTTACTCTTGTATTTACTTAGCAATTTGGAAGTAAGGATAAAAGTAATAATTTCAGGAGAAGCATCGAAAAAGTAAGCAAGCCCCAAGCTAAGGGGACCACCGCCAAAATCAGAAACTAAAACACCAAGGTAACTATATATGCCTTTTAGAACAAAGCTATATATAAATACTATTATTATTATAGTTCTTAAAGATTTAATTGTTATAATCTGCTCAAAAGCCTCTTTAAAAGAAGCATTATTAGTATCCCCGCAACCGTCTCCGCCGCCTGCTTTATATAAAGCAATCTCTTTGCTTTCACTCATTAAGGTTATTACTAATAAAACAGCGCAGCTGCTTATTAAAATATACCAGCTATAAAGATTCCAGCCTATATTTTGCAGCAAAAGGCCAAGAATAATTCCAGAGATCCCATATCCAATAGACCCTATACCTCTGATTTTACCAAATTCCCTTTGGTCTCCATTAGCTTTCAGAATGCCAATATACCATGCTTCTGAAAGGGGTACCGTTCCATATAAAAAAAATCCCCATAGAAATATAAGTATACTTATGAACCAGCTCTGTTTAGAAAAGTTTAGTGCAATTGATGCGATTATTCCTACACTAATTGCAACCAGGAGTATCTTTTTGATGCATTTGAAGCGGTCGGCAAGATAGCCAAATACATTTTGTCCAATCAGCGCAGCGAAGGTAAATATGGTAACAGCAATGCTTATCTCCTTCTTAGAAAAGCCTATTTGAGCAATGTACATGGCATACATTCCTGAAATGCTTAGCATCATTGCCCAATAAGCAAACATAAAAACTTTAAACATGCTATATTTATTGTGTTTGGTATATTTCGCCCATTTTGTATATTTAGTATATATATTATTTATTATGACCCCACCTGACATATGATTTTCTATAAAAGGACACCCACTCTCAAGTAAAGGGAATTCCTCCAACTTTGAAGAGTATCCTCATTATTATAGCATATTATTTGCCTGTCTTGTCTATAGGTTTATACTGCAATAACCTTTTAAATTAATCTCTTTTCCGGTTTTCGCCCAGCTAATGCCCATAGCAGTCGGAACAGTATTATTGTTGTAGCATTGTATTAAAGATTCAGAGAGTCCTTCAACCCAGGTCAACTCAGGCTCTCCTTCTCTTTTTATCAAAGTATCGGGAAATTTCACTATTTCAGGCATAGATTCCTGAGCACCATTAATACATAAAATCTGAGGTATTGCTGTTTCTGCCTTGCAGGTAATTTCATCTCCAATACCTGCAGCTGCATCTATACATACCCAAAGCTTTCTGATTTCGGTTGAGTATGGTTCACCGTATATCTTTGTGGTTCCATTATTAAATGTTGCAGATATTATTCTTTTTTCCCCTGTTTCTCCTCCAAAGTTAACTATACCGTTTTCAAACTCATATTGGAAAATTGGACCTTTGGTCTCTTTTACTGCATGGGTTGCATAAAACAAAATCTCGACTCCATCATCAGTATATGCCTGTATAACTGAAGTATCGAAGTTCTCGATTTCATTAGCTCTATATAGTTCAGCTCTTAAGCTGGCTGGATATGCGCTGGTATCCAATTTGTTACCTAAAACAAAAAACATATTATGTAGATAATGAGCTGTAGCATTGTTTGCAACACTGTCAAGAATCCAGTTACCACGGTCGTCCTGCTTTCTGCCAGCCCAGCTGCTTCTTGTATAGTACTTTTTATCTCTTGGCCAAAGTACAATGGTTTTTAAACGTTTTGGTCTCCCTAATTTACCATTTATGATGTCCCTTTTTAAATCCAACATGGCTTCTTCATAAGACCACTGATAACCAACTGCAAGGAATTTCCCTGATTTATCTCTTGCATCAATCATCTTTAGTGCATCTTGAATTGTTGCACATATTGGTTTTTCACATAATACATTGCTGCCATGTTCAAGTGCGCAACAAGATTGGGGTGCATGGTACTGAATTGGTGAAGATATAACTGCTAAATCAGCAGAATCAACTGCATAGAATTCATCAAGTGAATTATAAAAGGGAATACCCATATCCTTAAGTTCATTAATATATTGACATCCCGAAGGATTAGGATCTACTATGCCCTTTATTGTAAACCTATCTTTGGCCATATCACCCATATTATTAAGAATACCTTTAACATAGTTATTGCCATACCCTCCGATACCCACAAGCAGAAGCGACACATTTTTACCCATATTTTTACACCTCGTTTAATTTAATTATGCACCATTTACATATAATGTTTAGAAATAACATCTTAATAATACTTATATATTATTATTTAGCAAGTACTACTTTTTTAGCTTTAAGGTATATTCCCTTAAATTGAAAACACTGTAAGCGTATTTCCAATAATAGCATTTTTACTGTGAGTTTTCAATAGTACAAATAATAAATGTGCATTTTGTATCATAGGAAGAAAATGCGCCCAAATAATAAAGAGGTGCATATTTTAATATAAAGGAAATGCACCCATAACCAAATCCCGCTCTTTTATATCAGTAGCTATCAGGTTACCGGCCCTTTATTCTGCAATATTGATTAAATCCACGTTTTTCGGGTATTTCTCGGTTCTTGAAAATAAAATACATAGCTGTTCCCGTTATAAGTGCTATAAGTATCATAATAACTGCAATTGTGCCAGTGGTAAAATTCAACTTGTCTGCCATAACTTGATACACACCAATAAAACCAAATAATATGAATGCTCCAGCTGAAAGGAATTTCAATTTTTCTTCAGGAATTCTCTTGCATAATACAACTCCAACAAATATCCCAAGAGCATTAGCCACAACCATACCTGTTATTGTACCAAGCAAAACACTAATAGGATTTGATGGATACTTAATAGCAAAAGCAATAGTGGCAAGCTGTGTTTTATCTCCAAGTTCTGCTATAAAAAATGCAATAGCAACTGTTATTACTACACCGAATTTAGAATTTTGCACCTTCATATCTTCTGACTTTTCTCCACGCATAGTCCAAAGCCCAAAGAAAATAAATGATAATGAAGCAATAGCCTGTATCCAAACATTTAAACCCTGATGCTGCCCCATATAATTACCCATGGCAACTGCCATCCCCTGGCTGAAAACAATAGACAAAAATACTCCCAGTGACACTTTTGAGACCTTATATTTTGATGCAAATGCCATTGCCATCAACTGTGTTTTGTCAGCCATTTCAGCAAGTGCTACAGCTCCTGCAGATATAATATATGCCATAATACTGTAATTCATGTACCCTTTCCCCCTATGCATAATCCTTATATACTTACGTTTGGCAATTTCACTGTATGTAAATTTGAGCCTGTACTTTGTATATATATTATGATTGTTACACAATCACCCATTCTATGTCAATATGTTAAAATGTGCAAGGGCGCATTTACTATGGGGTACATTTAATATTTGAAGATATATTTATCAGGGTCTATCGTTAAAGTGCTTATGCCCCTTACCAATATTTTCTTCAAATATTCAAATAAATACTCTGCGCCTATGCAATACATCTGGAAGTTCCGTTTCCATACATCATACAAGCTCTCTGCTTTAATAACCGGCAGTTGTGTTTAATTCGATTTTTACAGGTGTGATATTCTGTATTGTATCGCTTACAGGGCACCTGTCTTCTATTGTTTCAAGCCATTTTTCTAGAGAATTATGATCTATATTGGTTTCCGGACTAATTTTAACCCGGATCTCCTTATAGCCTGCTCTCTCTGCTTTCGTTCTACCCATAAATCTTGCAGGGTCCAGGTCACCTTCTAATTCAATATGCATTCTTCCAAGTTCAAATCCCATCTCTTTTGCAACAACATGACCGACGACATTTAAACAGCCAGCAAGCGCAGCAAGTATATACTCCACAGGATTTGCCCCTTGATCGGTACCTCCCAGATTTTCCGGTTCATCGATAGTTATTTTAAAATTTCGTGCTTCTACTACTGTTTTTGTAGGGTTTTCGCCATAAGCATCAGCTTTAAATTTTAAGACTGCCACTTTAAAGTCTCCCTTCATTCATCAAGTTAATAATCATATTATTACCTTTGTATTGTTATTTATTTATCTAAACTATTACTGCTTTGTTATGTTGCCAATGGAAAGCACATTTCTGAAGGGTAATTTTTGCCAACCCATAGGGAATAAATAATAAGTAAATGGTCGCAAGGCCTTATATATATAAGTGGCTATATTTATTAATACTGGTATATTTTCATTCAAAAATCTCTATGATATAATTACAACAAATAATAATAATAAATATGATTTTATGTTACAGAATCATAGTAATAATTACTCGCCCGGGCAATCAAATTTTTGAAAGAAGGGATATGTATGGATCAAAGAAAAAAGTATATACTGAGGGTAATATCATCTATATCGTTTATATTATCCATATTTCTGATACTATGTTTTTATGCTGAGCCCGCAATAGCAGAGAATAACAGGAAATACTTTATTTCGAAGTATAATATTTATATAAATATTAGTACCGACGGTTCAGCTAATATAGAGGAACACATAACTTATAGTTTTTCAGGTAATTTTAACGGTGTAACTTTCGATATTGACTTGTCCGGAACTAAAGGAATAAAAGATGAGCAGGTATTTATACTTAAAGATGGTAAACAAGTTGAAGTTGTCAGGAATAATTCAGAAAGTCCCGGAACATATTTATATAATTTAAACAGCAGCATGGCAAAATTTAAAGTATACGAACCCTCCCGTAATGAAGAAAAAACCTTCATATATAAATATACTTTAGTTGATGCTGTTGTAAAATATAATGATATTGCAGAATTCAACAGAAAAATGATAGGTACTGAATGGCAGGCACCTCTAAATAATATCCACATTAAGACAATACTTCCTCAGGGAGCCTCGAAAGGAGATATAAGAGTATTTGGGCATGGGCCTTTAACAGGTGAATCTGATATAATTGATGAAAAAACTGTAGAATTCAAAGTGCCAGCTGTAGCCCCCGGAACGTTTGTTGAAACCAGGGTATTATTTCCTGTTAAACTTGTTCCCGACTCAAAAAATATTGTTTCAAAAGGTGCCCTGCAGGATATACTTCAAAGTGAAGGCAAACTTGCAGAAGAGGCAAATCTTAAAAGAGAAAATGCCAGGGAGCAGTTAAGAAAGCAGCAGGAAAAGGAGAAAGCTCTTAATGTTATTGGAACAGTAATATTTTATATTCTTTTACCCATTTGGTTACTATTAGTTATTTACATCTACCTGAAATATGATAGGGAGTTTAAGAGAAGATTCTTTGGTAAGTATTACAGGGAATTACCTGGTGAATATACTCCTGCAGAAATGAGTTTGCTCATGACTATGGGTAAAGTTCAATCAAGAGATGTTATGGCTACTCTTATGGACCTGGTAAGGAAGAAAAACCTTTTGCTAGAGCAGGTTACAGTAAATAAAAAAGGGTTGTTTAAAAACAAAGAAGTAAAAGACTATAAGATATCATTGAACACTGAAAAGCCTTTAACAAGTTTGAAATCCCATGAGGCCTTTCTAATTAAGTGGTTTATTAATAAAATTGGTGATGGAAATTCTGTTTTATTGGACGATATAAAAGATTTTGCCCGAGATAAAGATAATGCATTGGATTTCAAAGCAGACTATGATCTGTGGTGTGAAAAAGCTGAAAATGAGGCAAAATTGAATAAGTTCTTTGATGATTCGGCAAAAAAAGGTAAAATCATTGGCATACTTTCCTCAATCGTAATTATTATTATCGGTATACTTATGCCCGGCATATTTAAAAATACAGTTGGTATTACTCTTTTGCCTCTTGGCATTATCATGCTGCTTTTCTCTGCCAGGATAAAAAGGCGTTCCACTTACGGCAATGAACAGTATGCAATGTGGAAGGCTTTCAAGCGTTTTCTCAAGGATTTCAGCAGATTGGAACAGGCTGAAGTGCCATCCATCATCCTTTGGGAACACTACCTTGTTTACGCAATATCACTTGGCGTAGCAAGAGAGGTTATAAAACAACTGCCACTGGTATTTAAAGAGGATGATCTTGGCAATCCTCAGTTGACATACCTTTATGGCATGTCCTACGGGCATTTCAGCAATCTTGATAGAGTTTTCAACAATACTATCAAGACTGTGGAATCATCAGTAATGACTGCAACTACTATTGCTAATTCCCGTAATTCTTCATCAACAGGTTCAGGTGGCGGCTTCAGCGGAGGAAGTTCAGGTGGCGGCGGAGGTGGCGGC
>OFEK01000968.1_pt1 | contig 22404 bp, 13 predicted proteins | sample 1521131 | NCBI WGS metagenome assembly OFEK01 (sample SAMN05720209, study PRJEB24109) | activated sludge metagenome | isolation source: Anaerobic digester | place: China | collected 2015-12-16
GCCGTCGACCAGGATCCAGCGGCCCGGCCTCCGGACGACGATCAGGGGTTCGGCGAGCCCCTTCTTGATCTCGTACATCCGTCCTTCGAGTTCGTCCTCGTAGATCTTTGATTGGGTCGGGAGGAGGTCGTTGATCGGGACCGGGCCCCTTCGCAGCGTCGGTTCGACGCCGTAGAGTTTTTTCAGGGTCTCGATGAACTTGAAGACCTTCTCCGGGGAGACATGCTCGATCTGGGACCGGATGACGTCGGCGTTCGATATGATCCCGATGAGTTCGTTGTTCTCGTCGACGACGGGGAGTTTCTGGATGCCGGACCGGAAGATGACCCGGGCTGCGTCGTTCACGCTCATGTCGGGGTCGGCGACGATGAGGTGGCGGGACATCACCTGCTCTATGGGTGTTGCGGGGTGGGCGAAGAGGAGGTCCCGCGCCGATATGTAGCCGACCACTTCCTTTGAGTTCTCCACGACCGGGAACCCGTCATGGCGCGTTCGTTTTATGGTCTCGATGACGTCGCGGACCGTCCCGTGGGCGTTGACGGTGACGACGTCGTAGGTCATGTAGTCCTTGACCTTCTTCTTATCCATCATGATAGTGTCACGCTCGCCCGACATGAATTGTTCGGTCGAGACCGGCGGACGCAAAAAAAGGTTACTCGATGGGGATTGTGGTTCCGATCTCGGTCGGCGCTTTCTTCAGCCGGACCTCGAGGACGCCGTTCTTGAAGGAAGCGGCGGCGTTCTCCTCGGTCACTTCGGCGGGGAGCAGCACCGTGCGGCTCATCTGGCCGTAGGTGCGCTCCCGCATGAAGAAGTCGCGGCCCTCCTCCTCGGTCTCGCTCGCCCGGGTGCTTGCGATCTCCAGGTGCCGGGGATCGGTGAGCCGGACGGCGACGTTCTCTTTCTCGACGCCGGGGAGATCGGCGACGATGATCACCTCGTCCTCGTGGTCCCTGACGTCCACGCGGAAGTCGCGGGCCGCCGGGACGACCCGGCCCCTGATCTCTTCGCCCCGTGCGCCGATTCCCCCGAGCATGGATTGGAACCTGTTCTCCATCTCGGCCATAAGGTCGTCGAAGTCCTGCCATATCGTGCGATACGGTCCTCGTTCAATTCTTGCCATACGTATTCACTCCTTATCTTCCGGGATGCCCCGGACGGCCGGGGCATCCTGGCTAACCTTAAGGTAGGGTTTTGAATATATATGGGTTTGGTATGAGGCCCGTCGGGAGCATGCGATCCGTATCCTGCAGGCAGTCGCGCTCACCAGGTTCGCGCGGCTTTTTCGCGAGGGGGTGGGCGTAGTAACTGCTTCAAGAGTTAATCGTCTCACCGCTGAAGGCGGGTTCGTGTCGCAGATGACCGGGTGGAGCTCACGGATACCTGCCTCAACAGGGATGGAATGGGGGGAGAGGCGGATACGGTGTCCGGTCATCCTTCCCGGCCACAGGTTGATGACCGTGACCCCAGATTACACAGGAACCGCTCATCCATCTACTGGAAAACGGCACAATGCCCCCGATCCGTAGCTGTTCTGGAGGAAAACGGTACTGCCCCATCGGGTGACTGAATATGAATGACTAAGTTTATCCTTACGTTAATGAATTGTTAATCAATGACCGGCCTGCACTATGCTCACTCAACGGACGATCCTGATAAGCAAGACTGGCAGTTGCTCAGAGTTCACCTTCAGAACGTTGCGGATACTGCATCGGGGTTTGCACAGGGCTTCAATGCCGGCGATCTTGCCTACGCCGGGGGCCTGCTGCACGACATCGGGAAGTATTCATCCGAGTTTCAGCGTCGCCTGGAGGGTGCCAGCGCCCGTGTCGACCATTCGACTGCCGGCGCACGGGAAGCAAGGGTGCTGTACCCAAAGCAGTTCAGCCGAATCCTTGAGTACATCATCACCGGCCATCATGGCGGTCTGTTGAACTACGGCAGCAGCGAGAGTGGGCTTGAGGCCCGCCTGGGAAACAGGTTTCTGGCGGACTACTCGGCCTACCAGAATGAGGTAAAAGCTCCTGATCTCGCGGGATTCCGGCCGAGCATCCGGCCGGTTCAGAAAAAGGCAGGATTTACGATAGCCTTCTTTACCCGCATGCTCTACTCCTGTCTCGTCGATGCCGATTCTCTCGATACAGAAGCGTTTGCAGACCCCGGGGCGGCTTCTATCCGCGGACAGCACGACTCATTTGATGACCTATCCCGAAAATTCGATGAATATATGACCGCCCTCCTCTCCGGGGCCGAGGATACTGCGATAAACAGGCAACGAAAGGAGATCTGCGAGCAGTGCAAAGAGAAAGCAGCGCTCCCTCCCCAGATGTTTTCCCTGACCGTCCCGACCGGCGGGGGGAAGACGCTCTCTTCGATGGCGTTTGCGCTTGAGCACCTGAAACGATACGGCCAGAAGAGGATCTTCTATGTAATCCCCTACACGAGCATCATCGAGCAGAACGCGGCGACGTTTCGGGAGATCTTCGGGAGCCGGAACGTGCTGGAGCACCACAGCAACTTCGATCCGAAGACGCTCGACCCCGAAGACACTGATTCGGTGGAGAGTCTCCTCGAACTCTCGGCCGAAAACTGGGATATGCCGCTCACCGTAACAACAAACGTCCAGTTCTTCGAGTCGCTCTTCTCGAATAAGCGGTCAAGGTGCCGGAAGATCCACAATCTTGCCGGAAGCGTGATCATACTCGACGAGGCCCAGATGCTGCCAACGGATTACCTGAGGCCCTGCCTCCAGGCGCTCTCCGAACTCGTCCGGAACTACGGCTCTACGGTCGTAATCTGCACGGCAACCCAGCCGAGTCTCAGCGGTCTCCTGGACGAAAGCATCCAGCCCATCGAGATCATGCGTTCGCCCGCAGAACTCTACGAGACGTTCCGGCGGGTGAATGTGAACGATCTCGGGTCGTTGAGCGACGAAGAACTCATTGCCAGGCTGCAAAAGCATTCGCGGGTGCTGTGCATCGTCAACACGAGAGCCCACGCGCAGCACCTGCACGCGGCACTCTCGAACCACGGCAGGTGCTATCACCTGAGCGCCAGAATGTGCCCCGTCCACAGAAGGGAACAACTCAAGGAGATCAAAGAATTGCTCCGGAATGGCGCCGACTGCCGTGTCATCTCGACGCAACTGATCGAGGCCGGTGTGAACATTGATTTTCCCGTCGTCTACCGGGCGGCAGCCGGCATCGATTCGGTCGCCCAGGCCGCCGGGCGGTGCAACCGCGAGGGGAAACTCGAGCGGGGCGAGGTCTATGTCTTCCGGTCGACCGAGAGATATGGCCAGGCCACGAGCTGGCAGCGGCTCACGGCAGAGGTCGGCAGGATGATCCTGGACGCCTACGACGACCCGCTCTCCCTTCCGGCCGTCGAGGGTTACTTCCAGAGGCTCTTCTCGTATAAGGGTGAAGAAGGGCTTGACCGGGAGGGGATACTGCGATTATTCGAGAAGGGAGTCGGCGATCTCGCATTCCCGTTTGAGGATGTCGACTGGAAATTCAGCATCATCGAGCAGGGCACGAAGGATCTCATCATCCCCTACGGCGAGGACGGCAAGGCACTCGTCGATGAGCTCCGGACCGCCGAATCACCGTGGAAGTACGCACGGCGCCTGCAGGGGTATACGATCAGCATCTATCCCAACGAGTTCAGGGAACTGGAACGCGCAGGCGAAATCGACCTTTTCGGCGATAGGTTCTATGTGCTGAACGATATGACCAAATACTCCGAGGAGACCGGACTTAAGAATAGAAAGGATAATGCTGGGGAGGGATCACTACTGATTGTTTAGGGAGGTGATGGCGATTGGATACGGAGTACGACTGAAGGTCTGGGGCGATTACGCCTGCTTCACCCGACCGGAGATGAAGACGGAGCGGGTGAGTTACGACGTGATGACCCCGTCTGCTGCACGCGGCATCCTTGAAGCAATCCATTGGAAACCTGCTATCTGCTGGAGGATCGATAAGATCCATGTTTTGAACCCGATAAAGTTCGATAACATCCGCCGGAATGAAAGGGCGGGTAAGATCCCCGCGGGGAAGGTGAAGAGTGCACTTCGCGGAGGAGATGTTGCCCTCTTTCAGGATTCGACGCAGGACGCTGTTCAACGGGCATCCCTGCTGTTGCGCGATGTCTGCTACGGCATCGAGGCGCACTTCGAGCTGACCGACCAGGCAGGCCCCGAGGATACCGTTGAGAAGCATTACAACATCACGCTCCGCAGGATGAAGAAGGGGCAGTGTTTCTACCAGCCTTATTTCGGCTGTCGTGAGTTTCCGGTCCGGTTCGAGCTCGTCGAAGGGGAGATGCCGAAGTCCTGCTACACGGGGGAGAAGGATCTCGGGTTCATGCTCTACGACATCGATTTTGCCGATGAGATGAAGGCCATCTTTTATCGGGCGGTCATGGTGGACGGCATCATCGACGTGCCGAGGTGCCTCGCCTTCGGGGGCGTCTCATGATCATCCAGTCCCTCTGCCGTTATTATGACATACTGGCGGAGGACGAGGATGTAGCAATCTCCCGGCCGGGATACAGCAGCGGAAAGGTTTCGTTTGCGCTGGTCCTCAGCCCGGAGGGGGAGCTGTCGTACATCACCGATCTCAGGAGCGACGACAAGAAGCCGCGGCCCAGGGAGATGGATGTGCCCCTGCAAGAGGTTCGCTCGTCGGGCATAGCACCTTACGTTCTGTGCGACAACGCGAAGTACGTCTTCGGCGTTGAGAAGTTCAAAAGAAGCGAGTTTGAAAAGAAATTCCAGAACTCTTCCGGCAAGGGAACGTCTCCTGAGTACATGATACTCGCTGAGAGCGAGAAAGAGGTCGTTGTGGTCCATCAGCGGTCACGGGACTGTTTTGAGGCATTCAAAGCTCGCCACCATGAGATATTCGATGACCTTGACGATCCCGGTATTCGGGCATTCCTCACATTTCTGGATTCCTGGAGCCCTGAGAACTTCAATAAGCATCCCAAGATTGTGGAATACATAGACGAACTTCTTGCCGGCGGAAATCTTGTCTTCGAGTGTGAAGGAACCTTTCTGCACAAGAAACCTTCCGTGCGGAGGGCCTGGGAAAGGTATGTTTCAGACCGCGGAGACCGGGATACGTTCACCGCCCAGTGCCTCGTGACCGGAGAAGAGGATACGGTAGCGCGGATCCACCAGAACCTCAAGGGAGTGGCTGGCGCCCAGATGTCGGGCGCTTCGCTCGTCAGTTTCAACGACGACTCATTCTGTTCTTACGGCAAAACAGGAAAACAGCAGGGTCTCAACGCCCCGGTCAGCGAATCGGCGATGTTCAGGTACACCACCGTCCTGAACTACCTCCTTGCCCGCCCGGACTACCGCATGCGCATTGCCGATACGACAGTTGTCTTCTGGGCAGAGACGACCGGGACCGCCTGCGAGGATCTTGCAAGCCTCTTCTTTGATCCCCGTGAGGAGACGGAAGGGGATAGCGGTGCGGAGCCCTCCGATCCGGCGAGGGTACAGGACCTGCGAAAGATCGAGCTGATCGGAGATATCCTCGATAAGGTCAGGAAGGGCCAGAAGATCCGTACCGAAGATGTCGGGGCCGATCCGGAGGCAAATTTCTACATGCTCGGTCTGGCTCCCAATAACGCGAGACTTGCGGTGCGGTTCTGGCACGTGGACACTTTTGGTAACTTCATCGCGAGAGCCGCACGCCACCATCTGGATATGGAGATCGCCAGGGATGACTACGATCCGCGATACGTATCGATGTACCGCCTTCTGAGAGAGACTGTTGCACCGAGTTCGGACAACAAGGCCGCTTCCCCGCTCCTCGGCGGCCTCGTTATGCGGTCGATCCTGAACGGCGGACCATACCCGGCCCAGATGTACAGTGCGATCCTCAACCGGACAAAGGTAGACCGGTCGATTAACTCTATCCGGGCAGGCTTTATCAAAGCCTACCTGCTCCGGCTCTCGCGAGCCGGCTTGACGAATTTACAGGAGGATATGATTACCGTGAGTCTAAACGAAGAGAACCCGAATGTGCCATATCGCCTCGGAAGGCTGTTTGCAGTGCTTGAGAAGGCGCAGGCCGATACGAACAGAGAGATGAAGAGCACGATCAATAGCAAGTACTTTAGCAGCGCGTCGACGACGCCGGCGGTGGTCTTCCCGGTTCTGCTGAAACTTGCACAGCACCACATCGCGAAGTCCGAGTGGGGATTCAAGACGACGCAGGCGATTGAAGAGACGTTGACGGGGGTTAACGAGTTCCCAGCATACCTGAGCCTGGAGGAACAGGGGATGTTCATGCTTGGCTACTACCACCAGCGGAAGGCGAATTACAGGAAGAAAGAGGAAGTTGCAGGCGAGGGTGAATGATTATGAGCGAACCTATCAAAAACCGGTATGAGTTTGTACTGTTGTTCGATGTCGAGAACGGGAACCCGAACGGCGACCCGGATATGGGGAACATGCCGCGGGTCGACCCGCAGACCGGGCACGGGATCGTCACCGATGTCTGTCTCAAGCGCAAAGTCAGGGATTACATCGATCTGGTGAAGAGTGACGCTCCCGGCTACGAGATCTACGTCAAATCCGGCGTGGTTTTGAACGACCAGCACAAGAAGGCGTATGAACGCCTCGGCATCGAGCCCAGTAATAAAAAGCCGAAGGATAGCCAGCTGACAAAGTTCATGTGCGATAATTTCTTTGATATCCGGACATTCGGGGCCGTGATGACCACAGAAGTGAACTGCGGACAGGTCAGGGGGCCTGTGCAGCTCAATTTCGCCCGCAGCATCGACCCGATCTTCCAGCAGGAGGTCACCATCACCCGCCAGGCGGTTGCGAACGAGAGAGATAGCGAGAAAGGTCAGACGATGGGGAAGAAGCAGATCGTCCCCTACGCGCTCTACCGCGCCGAGGGCTACGTCTCTGCTCACCTCGCCCAGAAGACGACGGGATTCTCCGATAACGACCTGGAGCTCTTCTGGGACGGCCTCGTCAATATGTTTGAACACGACCACTCGGCCTCACGGGGCAAGTTGTCCGCCCGGAAACTGATCGTCTTCAAGCACGACACGGCGCTGGGATGCTGCCAGTCCCACCTCTTATTCGACAAAGTCAGAGTGGAGCGCATCTCCGGGGATATGCCTCCGCGATCATTCGGCGATTACCGGGTTGCTGTCGATAAAGATGTGCCCGCCGGGGTTGAGGTCATCGAAAAGTTATGAGGAAGGCGTGGTATACCGACGAGGAACTGCTTGCGTTGTCGGGCATCCAGCACATCTGCTTTTGCCCGCGGCAGTGGGCACTCATCCACGTCGAGCGCCAGTGGGAGGAGAACCTCCGGACAGCGGAAGGCCGCCTGGTCCACCAGCGGGTGGACGACCCGTTCTTCACCGAGAGCCGCGGTGATGTGGTCATCTCACGGGCATTTCCTCTTATTTCGTACACCCTTGGCCTCTACGGTGTGGCGGATGTGGTCGAGTACATCCGTTCCGAGGACGGCGTGTCTCTTCCGGGCCGCGAAGGCCTCTGGGCGATGAGGCCGGTGGAGTACAAACGAGGAAAACCGAAGATCGACGAGCGCGACGAGGTCCAGCTGTGCGCCCAGGCGATCTGCCTTGAGGAGATGTTCGGCGTTCGGGTTGAACGGGGCGACTTCTACTACAATGAGATCCGGCGGAGAGTGCCGCTCCTGCTGTCTCCCGAACTGCGAGAGCGGGTTTGCTCGTTGTCGGAGGAGATGCACGATCTCTTTGCAAAGGGTGTCACTCCCTCCGCCGATGCCTCCCGGAAGTGCAACCTCTGTTCCCTCCAGAATATCTGCATGCCGAAGTTGACGAAGAAGACCCTTTCCGTCCGCACGTATGTGCGGAAACACGTGAAAGATGCCTGTGTAGAGGACGTTTGAATACTGAGTGGGTATAGCGCCGGGTCTATCTCGGGAGACCGATCCCTTTCAACCAGGAGACGTTGTGCATGAGGAAACTGCTGAATACGCTGTACGTGACCACGCCGGAATCCTACCTCACCCGCGAGGGGGAGAATGTCGTTGTCAGGGTCGAGAACGAGGAGCGATTCCGCATCCCTATCCATAATCTTGAGGGGATCGTCTGTTTCGGATACATGGGGGCGAGTCCCCACCTGATGCAGCTCTGCTCCGACAACAACGTCGGCTTGTCGTTTTTAACGCCATCCGGAAGGTTCCTGGCACGGGTCAACGGGAGAGTACGCGGCAATGTTCTGCTGCGGCGGACCCAGTACCGGAGGGCGGATAATTGTGAGGAGTCGCTGGAGATCGCAAAGTCCTTTGTCATCGGCAAGATCGTGAACTGCCGGACGGTGCTCGGGCGGGGCATCCGCGACCACGGCGTTGTCATTGATTCTGATAAGGTCCGGGCGGTGGATGCCCTCTTGATCGAGAATCTCCTCAAGATCGAGGGTTGTAATTCTGCCGACACTCTCCGCGGGATCGAAGGAAACTGTGCGAAGTTTTATTTCATCACCCTTGACGAGTTGATCCTCAAGCAGAAGGATGATTTTTACCTGATCGAGCGGAACCGGAGGCCGCCGCTGGACAACATGAACGCGCTGCTCTCTTTTTTGTACACGCTGCTTGCTCACGATGTCGAGTCTGCCCTGGAGACGGTGGGGCTCGATCCCTATGTCGGATTCTTCCATACCGATAGGCCAGGGCGGGCGAGCCTGGCGCTTGACATGATGGAGGAGCTGCGGCCGTTTATGGCCGACCGGCTTGCGCTGAATCTCGTGAACATGAAACAGATCGGCGGTGGAGACTTCCTGAAGAAAGAGAACGGCGGGGTAATCCTGACCGAAAAAGGACGGAAAGAGGTCATTGGAGCCTGGCAGAAACGGAAGCAGGATGCGATTACGCACCCGTACCTGAACGAAAAGATACCCATCGGGTTGCTCCCGTACGTGCAGGCGATGTTGATGGCCCGTTTCCTCCGGGAAGATATCAGCGGTTATCCGCCGTACTTTATGAATTGAGGTGTTTTCAGATGATGGTCCTGGTCACGTATGACGTCAACACGGAGACTCCGGAAGGGAGAAAGCGGCTCCGCAGGGTGGCGAAAGAATGCGTAAACTATGGGCAGCGGGTTCAGAACTCCGTTTTTGAGTGTCTCGTTGATCCCGCCCGGTTTGCAAAGCTTAAACACGATCTCTGTGAAATGATTGACGAAGAGAAGGATAGCCTCCGGTTCTATTACCTGGGGAAGAACTGGAAAAACCGGGTGGAGCACTTCGGTGCAAAGGAGGGGTACGATCCGGAGGGTTTATTAGTCGCATGATACCGCGAACCACCGGTGCACATTGATCCCCCGGGAGGTTCGCGGAGAATTTTTTTAATTTATATATTAGTTTTATGGCACGGCCACCCCATGTTTGGGAGGAGAGTGTTTGCCCGGAGTCGGACTGCCCCCGAATTTATATGGCCGGGGAAATATATCTTTGTGACTATTTCATTCCGTTTGTCGGTTCTGTTAAATATAACATTTATCTGCTTCCGGATTGAATACCAATGTGTTCGGCATCATCGTGTCCTTCGATGAGAGGTATAGTGATGATCCGAATAGTCTGCAGTCGCACCCTTCACGGGTGCGTGGATTGAAATGCGTTTTTAAAGGTTTTTTGAACTCCATCTTTGGTCGCACCCTTCACGGGTGCGTGGATTGAAATTGTACGGACGTGGTCTGCTGGAACTCGTGGTCCAGGTCGCACCCTTCACGGGTGCGTGGATTGAAATCACTGTGAAGACCCTCCCCGAGGTGGTGGCCACCCGCACCGTCGCACCCTTCACGGGTGCGTGGATTGAAATCACTGTCCCCGCTGCGGCAAGGTCCTCACGGCCACGGTCGCACCCTTCACGGGTGCGTGGATTGAAATCTGGGCGATCGGCGGGTCTACATCGCCGGTCGTCAGGTCGCACCCTTCACGGGTGCGTGGATTGAAATGGGACACCGCGCGGATGCGGGTCTATCGCCTCGACGGTCGCACCCTTCACGGGTGCGTGGATTGAAATATCGACGAAGCGGACGAAGTGTTCCCGGCCAACCCGTCGCACCCTTCACGGGTGCGTGGATTGAAATAGGCCAGAACATAAATCGATATCTCTCGAGCATCGGTCGCACCCTTCACGGGTGCGTGGATTGAAATTCCCGGGTGTCGTCATAATGGAGGTAGATCCGCTGTCGCACCCTTCACGGGTGCGTGGATTGAAATCTGGTGATCTCCATCCTCCTCCCCGAGCGCGGGGTCGCACCCTTCACGGGTGCGTGGATTGAAATTCGCTCGGGCTCGCCGGCATGCGCCCGAACGGCACGTCGCACCCTTCACGGGTGCGTGGATTGAAATTCGGTGCGGCCGCGATCATCAGCATCATCATCGGTCGCACCCTTCACGGGTGCGTGGATTGAAATCTGAAAAAACCCGTCGAACCCTACCCCCGACCGGGTCGCACCCTTCACGGGTGCGTGGATTGAAATCGGTCCCGGCTCAGATACTTGCTCCTGCCGAACCGTCGCACCCTTCACGGGTGCGTGGATTGAAATCATGCGGACGCCGCCGGGCAGTGCGTCGTCTGGAGTCGCACCCTTCACGGGTGCGTGGATTGAAATTGGTGGATGCTCTGGATGGTCCACCACTCACGCTCGTCGCACCCTTCACGGGTGCGTGGATTGAAATGTACCACCCCAGGTCGATACCCCGGCGCATTGCGGTCGCACCCTTCACGGGTGCGTGGATTGAAATGCGATGGCGAGAATGACGTTGCCGAACGCGATGAAGTCGCACCCTTCACGGGTGCGTGGATTGAAATCGAGCGTGAGTGGTGGACCATCCAGAGCATCCACCAGTCGCACCCTTCACGGGTGCGTGGATTGAAATTCGTAGAACTTCTCCTGCCGGGATCTGCGATCAGTCGCACCCTTCACGGGTGCGTGGATTGAAATTTCCCATGCGGACTTGTTCCCGCTGCCGGTGAGGAACGTCGCACCCTTCACGGGTGCGTGGATTGAAATTCTGCCGCGTGTTCGGGCAGGGTGGCGGTCTCGGTCGCACCCTTCACGGGTGCGTGGATTGAAATAACCCACCAGAGTGCCGGATCGAACTCCAGATCGTGTCGCACCCTTCACGGGTGCGTGGATTGAAATTGTACTGGGATAGCAGGGCCCCATGTTACACCAGTCGCACCCTTCACGGGTGCGTGGATTGAAATATTGAGACGCTGTCGAGGATCAAGGCCCGGCACGTCGCACCCTTCACGGGTGCGTGGATTGAAATATCGACACCGTAACACAGCGCGATCCGATGGAACCGTCGCACCCTTCACGGGTGCGTGGATTGAAATTCGTTGAGGGCGTCCCGCTCCCGGGGCATCCGGGTCGCACCCTTCACGGGTGCGTGGATTGAAATATACCAAAGAAATCCCAGGAGATGGACAATGACGTCGCACCCTTCACGGGTGCGTGGATTGAAATCCCCATCATTGGGAGCGGGCGGTTGAGGTCGCTCGTCGCACCCTTCACGGGTGCGTGGATTGAAATAACGCCCGGCGCGGATGAGGAGACCGGAGGAAACATGTCGCACCCTTCACGGGTGCGTGGATTGAAATGCGAGGACCGTCTCCGGCCTGCCGAAGAAACCGACCGTCGCACCCTTCACGGGTGCGTGGATTGAAATATAGCCGTGTTGGTCGTTTCTCTGCACCCTGCTGGATGTCGCACCCTTCACGGGTGCGTGGATTGAAATCAGTCCTAAGAACGGCAACCCCGGCACCGCATCGGTCGCACCCTTCACGGGTGCGTGGATTGAAATCTGCTTGGCACCGCCGAATCCAAAATCCTCGCAGCCGTCGCACCCTTCACGGGTGCGTGGATTGAAATCGGGAGACCCGGGATAAGCCCGACCGGATATCCCCTCGTCGCACCCTTCACGGGTGCGTGGATTGAAATACCAGCACCTCTACTGATGATACCACCCTCTGGCAGTCGCACCCTTCACGGGTGCGTGGATTGAAATCAGAGCAGGGCCAGACCGACCAGGACGGCCGCACGTCGCACCCTTCACGGGTGCGTGGATTGAAATCCCTCCACCGTCTGATACTCCTCCAACCCTCGCGTCGCACCCTTCACGGGTGCGTGGATTGAAATTCGGCTGGCGTGAAGCCTGGGACGCACAAGCCAGTCGCACCCTTCACGGGTGCGTGGATTGAAATTGGAGCGGGTTCTGGAAGACGGTGGTGTCGGGGTGTCGCACCCTTCACGGGTGCGTGGATTGAAATACGATCGGGCAAAATCTATCATCCATATCGCTTGGTCGCACCCTTCACGGGTGCGTGGATTGAAATCCTTCCGGAGCCCGGGGCGACCTCTGGCACCTGAGTCGCACCCTTCACGGGTGCGTGGATTGAAATCCTTCCGGGGGCTCGTGCTCCCGAAGGCGGCGTAGTCGCACCCTTCACGGGTGCGTGGATTGAAATGAGGTCTGGACGTTTCTCTTCGCCCTCACCTGGAGTCGCACCCTTCACGGGTGCGTGGATTGAAATTTCTTCGGGGCCGGGGTGCCGGGGAGCCCGAAGGGTCGCACCCTTCACGGGTGCGTGGATTGAAATCTCCGCGTAGAGTTTTTCCACCAGCCAGCCTAAGTCGCACCCTTCACGGGTGCGTGGATTGAAATTTTTTATCCGTTCGGCATCTCGCTGTATAGCCTCTGTCGCACCCTTCACGGGTGCGTGGATTGAAATTCTGAAGTGCTGAATACGGCGATAGCGGCGTTGGTCGCACCCTTCACGGGTGCGTGGATTGAAATGCGCCACGATGAGCAGCACGGCCCCGATCACCGCGCGTCGCACCCTTCACGGGTGCGTGGATTGAAATCTTAAAGGCCGAAAATTGGGTTGCCGGGAATAATCGTCGCACCCTTCACGGGTGCGTGGATTGAAATCGCAACGCGACGGACAGCACTCCGATCGCAGAGGTCGCACCCTTCACGGGTGCGTGGATTGAAATAGGAACATTTCAGCACCTCCGTTCGGCTCATCGGGTCGCACCCTTCACGGGTGCGTGGATTGAAATTCTCTCGCGGCTCTTGCGCGGATCCTTGAGGTTGTCGCACCCTTCACGGGTGCGTGGATTGAAATCCCGGTCTCGGGGTCGATCTCCGTCAGGATATCGGTCGCACCCTTCACGGGTGCGTGGATTGAAATTTACTGAACTGGAGCAGGAAGAGCGCACGCCCCTTGTCGCACCCTTCACGGGTGCGTGGATTGAAATAAGTAATCTTTTTTGCCGTGTTACCGTGCACCTCGTCGCACCCTTCACGGGTGCGTGGATTGAAATCGTCATGTAATACATCAACCGATAACGCACTTGCTGTCGCACCCTTCACGGGTGCGTGGATTGAAATAGTAATTGGCTTGAATGGTTCGCTGCACATTTTGGTCGCACCCTTCACGGGTGCGTGGATTGAAATTCTGAAGTGCTGAATACGGCGATAGCGGCGTTGCGTCGCACCCTTCACGGGTGCGTGGATTGAAATGATGCGGTTCGGCTCGGCGCTGTCGGCGTAGAGAGGGTCGCACCCTTCACGGGTGCGTGGATTGAAATTCAGCAGCGTCGAGCCCGAGGAGCTTTGATCGGCGCGTCGCACCCTTCACGGGTGCGTGGATTGAAATTGTCAGCGGATACCTCGAACGCAAGCGCCGCGACGTCGCACCCTTCACGGGTGCGTGGATTGAAATTCGACGGGCTGCCGGTCGAGGTGACGCTGCCGGGGGTCGCACCCTTCACGGGTGCGTGGATTGAAATCCGATCTGCTCCACGACGGCCCGCTTGCCGCCGTAGTCGCACCCTTCACGGGTGCGTGGATTGAAATAGGTTCGGATCCGGGAACCCCTCCGAGTCAAACGGCGTCGCACCCTTCACGGGTGCGTGGATTGAAATCCCTTCCCTCGCCACGCCGGCGACGTCTACATCTTCGAGTCGCACCCTTCACGGGTGCGTGGATTGAAATACTGCCGTCGCCCCTGCAGCTGCAGTCGATATCGTCGCACCCTTCACGGGTGCGTGGATTGAAATCTCACCGGGATGATGTTCGGCGTCGTCCTGGAGACCGTCGCACCCTTCACGGGTGCGTGGATTGAAATGTGCTTGACGAGGTGCCGATGGACCCGACACCCGTCGCACCCTTCACGGGTGCGTGGATTGAAATCGGTATCTACTACAGCGGTCCCGGTCCCCGTGCCGGTCGCACCCTTCACGGGTGCGTGGATTGAAATTTTGTCATCTCTATACATTACTTTACGCTTTGAGTCGCACCCTTCACGGGTGCGTGGATTGAAATAAACGATTATTAGTTTTAATCCGTTAACGATTTTTAGTCGCACCCTTCACGGGTGCGTGGATTGAAATTTCACGGTTAATGAAAAACCCATTAACCTTTATGTCGCACCCTTCACGGGTGCGTGGATTGAAATAACATCATTATCCCATAATAATCGACCAAATCGGGTCGCACCCTTCACGGGTGCGTGGATTGAAATAATCCGCTAAAGGGTTTTTACCTGGATTTACAGGGTCGCACCCTTCACGGGTGCGTGGATTGAAATTATAATAGTAATTGTGATTATGGATTTGAAAATGAGTCGCACCCTTCACGGGTGCGTGGATTGAAATCAATATCCCCAATCATCTCCATCAAGGATAGTCCGTCGCACCCTTCACGGGTGCGTGGATTGAAATAATACATGTAACATTTTTTACCTCACAATCCCTTACGTCGCACCCTTCACGGGTGCGTGGATTGAAATTTTTTACTGCGAGTATTCCTATTAATGAACTGAAGTCGCACCCTTCACGGGTGCGTGGATTGAAATCCTATAATGTGGTGCTTTTTGCGATAGATTACGGTTGTCGCACCCTTCACGGGTGCGTGGATTGAAATATGAAGAAACGAAAGGGTCAATTAGAGTATACCCGTCGCACCCTTCACGGGTGCGTGGATTGAAATCCTGTAATAAACTCTTCTCATCTTCAAAACCATAAGTCGCACCCTTCACGGGTGCGTGGATTGAAATGTGGATTATAATCATCTCAATCCATCCCACAGCCGTCGCACCCTTCACGGGTGCGTGGATTGAAATTTCATCTCCTCAAACTTACTCACGGTTAATGGGTGTCGCACCCTTCACGGGTGCGTGGATTGAAATTATTATGTTTTGATATGTGAGTATGGGGAAGAGGAAGTCGCACCCTTCACGGGTGCGTGGATTGAAATTTTAGCAGTTTTGCAATTTTCCAAAAATACTTTCGTCGCACCCTTCACGGGTGCGTGGATTGAAATCACAATCAAAACAGGTTGTAATGTAACCTAAATCGTCGCACCCTTCACGGGTGCGTGGATTGAAATGTACGATTTGTTCTCCGGTATATCCACCCCGGTTGTCGCACCCTTCACGGGTGCGTGGATTGAAATAATTCAACGCATAACGATTTTAGCGACACATCTGTTAAGTCGCACCCTTCACGGGTGCGTGGATTGAAATAAGATTATCCAGGCCGTCAAACCCTTTTGAGGTAGTCGCACCCTTCACGGGTGCGTGGATTGAAATTTTCTGAAATTAAGGAACAGTTAAAGACTAATGAAGTCGCACCCTTCACGGGTGCGTGGATTGAAATCCAGCCGCCGTAAACGCCTCATCGTAGCGGTCCCGGAAGTCGCACCCTTCACGGGTGCGTGGATTGAAATTCTGTTACCTTATCAAGAAAGGTGTTGGTGAGAAAAAGTCGCACCCTTCACGGGTGCGTGGATTGAAATATTCTCACATTATTACCCTTTAATTCTACATCCTGGTCGCACCCTTCACGGGTGCGTGGATTGAAATATCGTAGTAGTAGCCGGTCGGAACCTTGGTGAGGTGTCGCACCCTTCACGGGTGCGTGGATTGAAATTTTATCATAATGAGTTAATCTCATTATTTCAGTGAGTCGCACCCTTCACGGGTGCGTGGATTGAAATGCGCGTTCTATGCGTTCCACAACGCGCTCCTGTACGTCGCACCCTTCACGGGTGCGTGGATTGAAATAGGTCTTCCGCGAGCGCCGCAGCGGCGGCGGTCTGCGTCGCACCCTTCACGGGTGCGTGGATTGAAATGCCCTCGAGCAGGAGGGCCGGCGGCAGACGGCCGTCGCACCCTTCACGGGTGCGTGGATTGAAATATTTTCCCATGATCTCATATCCCCGTGAGTGCCCGTCGCACCCTTCACGGGTGCGTGGATTGAAATTCTCGAAATAGGCACTCCGGGGAAAGGGGGCGCGATCGTCGCACCCTTCACGGGTGCGTGGATTGAAATTACCAACTTTTTTCCGTAGTACCAGCCACTTAAGTCGCACCCTTCACGGGTGCGTGGATTGAAATAGCCACAGCGACGCAGATCCCCCCATACTCAAAAGTCGCACCCTTCACGGGTGCGTGGATTGAAATCGGACGTCTGCCCCTACGAGGACGGACCGGGGGCGGTCGCACCCTTCACGGGTGCGTGGATTGAAATGGCTTCAAGGTCGCACCCTTCACGGGTGCGTGGATGTCGCACCCTTCACGGGTGCGTGGATTGAAATCACCCGCCGGCGCCGTAGACGGTGTCTTCGATCGTCGCACCCTTCACGGGTGCGTGGATTGAAATACCACGCCCCGCACCGATGACGATGACCCGTATCGAGTCGCACCCTTCACGGGTGCGTGGATTGAAATAAGGTTGCATCCGCTACTATTGACGTTGGGCTCCCGTCGCACCCTTCACGGGTGCGTGGATTGAAATAGTAGTGATTGATGAAGATGAAGATATGGAGATGGTCGCACCCTTCACGGGTGCGTGGATTGAAATCTGCCTGGGTGCAGTATATTGAAGAATAATGTCGTCGCACCCTTCACGGGTGCGTGGATTGAAATTCAATAGAGACATTAGGTGGTGACGTATTACTTAGTCGCACCCTTCACGGGTGCGTGGATTGAAATTATTGTTGATGAACACGGTAAACCAAAATATCCAGTCGCACCCTTCACGGGTGCGTGGATTGAAATCAAGCGTTCGCCCGGAAGACTACAGAGGCGTAGAGTCGCACCCTTCACGGGTGCGTGGATTGAAATCTTTCCACATCCAAGACATTTCCGTACTTCTTCCGTCGCACCCTTCACGGGTGCGTGGATTGAAATCGAAAGGTCGCGTATGACTGGGGAGTCGCATACGGGTCGCACCCTTCACGGGTGCGTGGATTGAAATACGCATCTGCTCATACTCGTCGGGGTTGAGTATCGTCGCACCCTTCACGGGTGCGTGGATTGAAATCGCATACAGACCTTTGTCATGCCTGCGTACTGAGTCGCACCCTTCACGGGTGCGTGGATTGAAATTCGAAGAGGTCGAGGGTGGCCGGGCAGGGCAGGGTCGCACCCTTCACGGGTGCGTGGATTGAAATTGGAAACAATACCATCCGAGAGATACCACGAGGAAGTCGCACCCTTCACGGGTGCGTGGATTGAAATGGAATAGCAAGTAATCCCGTAAAGCACAATAAATGTCGCACCCTTCACGGGTGCGTGGATTGAAATCCTTGTAAACCCATACCCAGAACAATTAGCACACGTCGCACCCTTCACGGGTGCGTGGATTGAAATCAAGTATGGCAGCAGAAGGCGCATAAACAGTTGTAGTCGCACCCTTCACGGGTGCGTGGATTGAAATCTGCCTGGGTGCAGTATATTGAAGAATAATGTCGTCGCACCCTTCACGGGTGCGTGGATTGAAATAATAGACGTCTCACCGAAGTGCGAAAAGAACTTTGTCGCACCCTTCACGGGTGCGTGGATTGAAATCAATTCCCGCCCCGTATCGCAGCACGTTTTTTAATGTCGCACCCTTCACGGGTGCGTGGATTGAAATAGGTTCGGATCCGGGAACCCCTCCGAGTCAAACGGGTCGCACCCTTCACGGGTGCGTGGATTGAAATTTGAGGACGGCGACAATTGCGTTGATCAGCGCGGTCGCACCCTTCACGGGTGCGTGGATTGAAATATGACCACTGCGACCACGCCGCCAGCGACGGCCGTCGCACCCTTCACGGGTGCGTGGATTGAAATTACGACGCGAAGCACTTCGCGCCGACCGCGGACGTCGCACCCTTCACGGGTGCGTGGATTGAAATTGCGTCCCGGTCGGCACGGTCTGCGTCAACCCCCGTCGCACCCTTCACGGGTGCGTGGATTGAAATGGGAGAGTTTCGAGGGTCATCTCCGCGACCCCCGTCGCACCCTTCACGGGTGCGTGGATTGAAATCGGCACGCCACAGGACCGGGCTGCAGAGATCGGGTCGCACCCTTCACGGGTGCGTGGATTGAAATATCTGCGCGAAGAGATCCTCGACCCCCTGGCTGATCGTCGCACCCTTCACGGGTGCGTGGATTGAAATTCAATACGTAATGCTTGAATCTTTTGTTCGTCAGTCGCACCCTTCACGGGTGCGTGGATTGAAATCTCTCTGCTACTTACGACGTGTTTGGTTCTCAGGTCGCACCCTTCACGGGTGCGTGGATTGAAATCCTCAGCCCTAACGTGTGAAGGAAAACAAGGATCTGTCGCACCCTTCACGGGTGCGTGGATTGAAATCACAATCTACAGGAACCAGACATGCCTGACGACGGTCGCACCCTTCACGGGTGCGTGGATTGAAATCTCATAGGAGTGGTGCTCTGATGGAGCCGACCGACGTCGCACCCTTCACGGGTGCGTGGATTGAAATTTGTAAGACAAGTGTAAGAATAGTGTAATGAAATGTCGCACCCTTCACGGGTGCGTGGATTGAAATCCCTGTCGGGCAGTTCGTGCAGGACATCCTCCGGGTCGCACCCTTCACGGGTGCGTGGATTGAAATGAGGAGTACGACACTATCAGTCCGATTTTAAAAGGTCGCACCCTTCACGGGTGCGTGGATTGAAATCGCGATGGGAACAAGTGGTGTGCCCTCCGCGGCGTCGCACCCTTCACGGGTGCGTGGATTGAAATTCGACCTCCATCATGGCGATGGCGAAGTCATCCTGGTCGCACCCTTCACGGGTGCGTGGATTGAAATCATAAAATGAGGTGACTCTAGCATGAGTTTCGAGTCGCACCCTTCACGGGTGCGTGGATTGAAATTATCCTCTCGGCGACAGCACCTCGGACTACTGCCAGTCGCACCCTTCACGGGTGCGTGGATTGAAATTGGAGGTCTTCCGCCTCCTTGCCCATGCGCTGGGTCGCACCCTTCACGGGTGCGTGGATTGAAATGGGAGCATCGTTGCACCCTTGACGGCCGCACCGCCGTCGCACCCTTCACGGGTGCGTGGATTGAAATGTACCATCCCAGGTCGATACCCCGGCGCATCGCGGTCGCACCCTTCACGGGTGCGTGGATTGAAATAAGAACACGCAGCCGGGCGCGAAGGGCGCCGAAGGTCGCACCCTTCACGGGTGCGTGGATTGAAATCTCCGGAACTCGATGATCGGGCGTGGTTGTATCGCGTCGCACCCTTCACGGGTGCGTGGATTGAAATTCGGCCCGTCCCTGCGCGAGCGTGTTGCCGACGGTGTCGCACCCTTCACGGGTGCGTGGATTGAAATTACTTCTGCGGCGACGTCGACGAGTGCGGTCGGCTGGTCGCACCCTTCACGGGTGCGTGGATTGAAATCAAGTATGGCAGCAGAAGGCGCATAGACTGTAGTCGCACCCTTCACGGGTGCGTGGATTGAAATATAAAGAATCTGCTCTGCTAAATCATTGGTTGCGTCGCACCCTTCACGGGTGCGTGGATTGAAATTACCTGCAACCGACATGTCATTACATGGGTCGCGTCGCACCCTTCACGGGTGCGTGGATTGAAATTCTTTACATAGCATCATTTGAGAAAAGTGTAATGGTCGCACCCTTCACGGGTGCGTGGATTGAAATCAGAACGCCGACGAGATGACTCAGGCGGCCGCCCGTCGCACCCTTCACGGGTGCGTGGATTGAAATTATTTTGAGGGCACATACTCCAGCAACCATATTTGTCGCACCCTTCACGGGTGCGTGGATTGAAATGCGACGCCAGAGTACTCCAAGAGTTGGGGAGAACGTCGCACCCTTCACGGGTGCGTGGATTGAAATAACTACACGAAGATAGGGGAGGAACTCGGGTGCGCGTCGCACCCTTCACGGGTGCGTGGATTGAAATACTGGGATTACGGCGACTACTACATGCCGCGGGACGTCGCACCCTTCACGGGTGCGTGGATTGAAATACCAAAACACGGGGCCATAGGATCCCGATCAGTAGTCGCACCCTTCACGGGTGCGTGGATTGAAATCACGATGCGCTCCTGTACAGCGCCCACAAGTATTAGTCGCACCCTTCACGGGTGCGTGGATTGAAATCGGTGATCTATGTCGAGACAGGGCCGGGGGAGCGTCGCACCCTTCACGGGTGCGTGGATTGAAATAGTGTGATGTCCATGGATAGTCCTCCATGTTTTCGTCGCACCCTTCACGGGTGCGTGGATTGAAATTTCAGGTCGTCGATAGCGTCCGCTATCTCGGCCGGTCGCACCCTTCACGGGTGCGTGGATTGAAATCCGCTGGCGCTGAAGTAGTCAAACTGGTCCCGGGTCGCACCCTTCACGGGTGCGTGGATTGAAATAACCCGATCGACGCACAGCACTGGACCTGGACCGGTCGCACCCTTCACGGGTGCGTGGATTGAAATCCCATGTGGGAGAGGTGAAAAAAATGGATTCCGAGGTCGCACCCTTCACGGGTGCGTGGATTGAAATGACACGATATGTAGTCGGAAAGTATCGTATTTCGAGTCGCACCCTTCACGGGTGCGTGGATTGAAATTGATTTCCGCATGTAGACGAAGACGCCGATGAACGTCGCACCCTTCACGGGTGCGTGGATTGAAATTCCGGGGCATTTACACGGCCGTGTCTCCGATGGGGTCGCACCCTTCACGGGTGCGTGGATTGAAATACTTCCAATCAAAACATCGATGATTTCCCCAGAAGTCGCACCCTTCACGGGTGCGTGGATTGAAATACAAAACGGATACATTTGTAGAAATATACAGAAGTCGCACCCTTCACGGGTGCGTGGATTGAAATCGGAAGTCCGCCGGCTACATGAAGGAGGTCCCCGTCGCACCCTTCACGGGTGCGTGGATTGAAATTCGGTCGACCACCAAATCGAGGCCCAGGTATGAGGTCGCACCCTTCACGGGTGCGTGGATTGAAATTGGAGCATCACGTACGGCATCCGTTCCCAGGCCCCGGTCGCACCCTTCACGGGTGCGTGGATTGAAATCATCCCGTCAAAATCGCCGGAACGGTGAGCGATAGCCAGGTCGCACCCTTCACGGGTGCGTGGATTGAAATCTCTTAAGGTAATGAACCTTGTTAACTTCTTAAGTCGCACCCTTCACGGGTGCGTGGATTGAAATATTTTTAACATATTTCTCATATAATGCACTATCAGCGTCGCACCCTTCACGGGTGCGTGGATTGAAATAGGAACATGTCGCCTCCTCTGCGAACAGGTACCCAGTCGCACCCTTCACGGGTGCGTGGATTGAAATTCCTTCCGCGAGAGCGCCTCCCAGATCCGCTCAGTCGCACCCTTCACGGGTGCGTGGATTGAAATAGCCGGGCGTGGGACGTCTGCAACGAGGGTGAGGAGGTCGCACCCTTCACGGGTGCGTGGATTGAAATTCGCAGATTCCGAATCTGCCGAAACATATAGCAGAGTCGCACCCTTCACGGGTGCGTGGGTTAAATTCGATCCTCAACAACTCCCCCTCACCCGCCCCCGAGCACCCTCACGTTCACCCTCACCACCCCCCCGGCCCCGGCGCCGATCGTCGAAACCCCCGCTCCTCTCCCGCCTTCTCCGCCCGCCACCCCTCCAGCGCCCGGCTCCGGCCCTCAAACGCCGCATCCCGCGCCATCCGCTGCAGGGTTCTGCAGCATGGCCCCGTAAGACCGGGCTCCCGGGCGGTCTTCTCGCCGGTCATCCCCGTAACCTTCCCGGGGGATGATAGGACGCCAGACCCGGAAAGCCCGACCATAACTATTATAATTGGAAATTCCAGTGGAGAAACGCCTGCCCCGCCGCGGCCGCCTCCATCTTCAGGAGAGGCTGATCATCCACGCTCCCCGGGGAGCCGCTCCGTCCTTCAAAAGACTGATACGGGGTGAGCGTCATACTAACCAGCATACAGATACGGTCGGGAGCAATGGCAGGACGCACACTCACCAGGGCAGCACGGGAGACCATCGTCGCGATACTCACCAGGAACGATGCCGAGTGGATCGCGATCT
>OFEK01000971.1_pt1 | contig 22354 bp, 23 predicted proteins | sample 1521131 | NCBI WGS metagenome assembly OFEK01 (sample SAMN05720209, study PRJEB24109) | activated sludge metagenome | isolation source: Anaerobic digester | place: China | collected 2015-12-16
CTCCTCCGGCGTCGTCTCCGAGACGAGGACGACGACGTCCTTCGTATGCTCCATGTTCCGGTAGAAGTGGAGCAGGCCCTTGAGCACGCCCCTGCTGTCGACGATGACGCAGATGGGGCGGCGGTCGTCCGGCCGCACTTCGGGCCGGTGCCGGTCGGCCTCTGCCTCCGGCAGGGTGATGTCCATGAAGAGTTCGATCCCGGTCTTTGCCGTGGTCGACCCCGCAAGGACCGCCCCCGGCTCGAGGGCCAGGAGCGCGCCGTAGTGCAGGCCGAGATCGACCTCAAACCCCGTCACCGCGTGGTCGAGGCTCACGCTGTTGTGGATGATGACTTCCGGGTACATGCGGGAAGGGTACGTGCATCGGAAATATAGCCTGCGCGGATTCTACCCGGTACAGAAAGCCCTATCCCCTCTCCCGGCCGAGAACTCTCTACCGGAGGGTGGCCCGACCGAACCTGGCCTGCCTTCCCGGAGGATACCCGATGGAGATCCCGCAGAGTATCTTTGACCGTATGGAACGGAATATGGCCGACCGCGAATCGCTCCTCTCGCACCGGGCGACCCGGAACGCCGATTACCTCAGGCGGTCCGGCCGCAAACCCGAGGACCCGGTCATCCGGCCGCCGTTCTCCCGCGACGCCGACCGGATTGTCCACTCGAAGGCCTACTCGCGCTACATCGACAAGACCCAGGTCTTCTACCTCGTCGAGAACGACCACATCACCCACCGCGTCCTCCACGTCCAGCTGGTCTCGAAGATCGCAAGGACGATCGGAAGAGCTCTTTGCCTGAACGAGGACCTGATCGAGGCGATCGCCCTCGGTCACGACATCGGCCACGTCCCCTACGGCCACCTCGGGGAGAAGTTCCTCGACGAACTCTGCACCGAGCATGGGCTCGGGAGGTTCCGGCACAACGTCCAGAGCGTCCGGTTCCTCGACGTCGTCGAGGACTGCGACCTCACGCTACAGGTGCTGGACGGGATCCTCTGCCACAACGGTGAAGTCCATGACCGGAGCCTCACGGTCGAGGGCGAGGCCGATTGGGCCTCGTTTGCGGAGAAATTGGCGCGGATCGAGGCCGGGGGCGATGCCCTCCCCCTCACCGCCGAGGGGTGTGTGGTGAGGATCGCCGACAGCATCTCCTACCTCGGCCGCGATCTCGCGGACGCTCTCGAGGTCGCGGTCATCGATGAACGGGATCTCGATGACTTCCCGGAGAACTGCATGAACTTTTTCGGTATCGCCGGGCGAAAGAAGGAAAATTTCTCGGAAGTTAATCGAAGAGTGCTCGACGTCCTAATCCGCGACATCATCGCCGGGAGTTACGATGCCGACTGCATCGCCTTCTCAGGGGAGGCGTCTGCGTGTGTGGCGGCCTTCAAAGAGTTCAATATGCAGCACATCTATGGAAACCCGAGGCTCATCGCGAACCGGGAGAAGATCCGGTTCATGTTTTGCTACCTCTTCGACCGCACCCTCGAGGATATCGAGGAGGAACGCGAGGCATCATTGGTCTACGAAGACCTCATCAACGCGCCGTGGGCGTCCCCGCGCTACATCGCCACCGCCGCGCCTGCGGAGCTCGCACGGGACTTCATCGCCGGGATGACCGACCGCTACTTCGAGCGGGTCTTCCGGCAGAGCATCCTCCCGGCAAGGGTCCGGTCGCGGTACCGGGGCGGCTGAACCCTGCAGGAAGAACAGGACCGGCATGAACGGAGGCCCTGCTGCTATCACCGGTAATCCTGTTCTGAGTCGATGGGCATAACCCGCCGGTTCCTGTGAATTCATATAGCGTTACTCATTGACCCTCTTTATGCGCAGATCAATGCTTATTTTGAGCCTGGCTGCAGTATTTGTTCTCACAGCAGGCTGTATTGGGCTTGTCGGCCCCGACCCGAAGGTCGTACAGGACTCTGCGATCCGGGACATCAGCCTCGCAAAAGGGCTCGTGTACAACGTGAACGCGGAGATCCGGAACGACGGCCGCGACGGGGACGTCACCGTGACCGCGAGACTGATCGACGAGGAGAAGGGATTTACACGCGATGAGGTCTCGGTGCAGGTCTTCATCCCCACGGGAGAGACAAAATGGGTCAGCCTCACACTGGACGGGGACGTCGGCAGGACGTACCGGCACAGTGTTGAGGTGCGGTAACCGGCGGGGTTCTTCCTGAACCGGACCCGGTAGGAGGGTGCCCGGACCCCCCATCACCCTGCCGCGATGAGGTTGGAGCATATCAGAGTCATTTTTAATCCCTCTCCCAAATGGGAAGTATGGAACTGCTTCCGGGGATCTACGAACAGGTCATCAGCCAATATCTCGCATCAAAACTCTCCGGCCCCGAAAGGGAAGGGAGGGTTCTTAAAGATCCCCTTGCACGCTTCGACCCCCAGAACGTCCTCGCACGACACATCGCAAAGATTCTCAGGAATGCCCTTCTATCCGCCGATGAACGGCATCTCCCGCTGGCGGAGCAGGTCCGGATCTGCAACCGCCTCATCGGTCACCTGGCCGCGGAACTGCACGATGAGACGCTTGAACGGTGTGCGATCACGCCCGACGCGGAGATCCTGCTCGCCCTTGCGGAACGCAACCCCTCAGCGCTCAACATCATTGCACCCGCGCGGCCAGAGACCTCCATCGCGCAGAGCAGCCTCTTTACCGGGTCTCCGAAAGAGCCCGGTCTCGTGAATGAGATGAGAAAGGAGATCCAGTCCGCTGACCGCATCGACCTTCTTGTCTCGTTCATCAAATGGAGCGGGATCCGGCTGATTCTCGATGATTTGAAAGAGTTTGTCCGGCATGGCGGTTGTCTCCGGGTGATCACGACCTCCTATACCGGGGCGACTGATATCAAGGCGGTCGAGGTTCTCGCGGCCCTCCCGAATACGACCGTCAGGATATCCTATGATACCGAGAGGACCCGGCTCCACGCGAAGACCTACACCTTCCACAGAAACAACGGGTTCTCCACCTCCTATATCGGGTCGTCAAACCTCTCGAGCCCTGCGATGACGAGCGGCCTTGAGTGGAACATCAAGATCACCGAGCAGGACTCATACGATATCATCAGGAAGATTGAGGAGACGTTTGAGACCTACTGGAACGACCCGGAGTTCGTCGCATACACCCCGGAGAGCCGGGAACAATTGCGGCATGCCCTCTCCAGGGAGAAGCGGGGTGAGTTCGATCTCCGCCCGGTCTTTGACATCCAGCCCTATTACTACCAGAAAGAGATCCTCGAACGCCTGAAGGTCGAGCGGGAGGTGCGCAACAACTACAGGAACCTCATCGTCGCCGCCACAGGGACGGGAAAGACCGTTGTATCCGCGTTCGACTACAAAAGTCTCATCCGGAGGCCGGGAGAGTACCCGAGATTGCTCTTCGTCGCCCACCGTGAAGAGATCCTCAAACAGAGCCTCCAGGTCTTCCGGGGAGTTCTAAATGACCAGAACTTCGGAGATCTCCTGGTCGGCGGGAACGAACCTGCGCAGTTCGATCATCTCTTCACCTCGATCCAGAGTCTCAACAGCAGGAACCTTTCGGACCTCACTCCCCCGGACTACTACGATATGATCGTTGTCGACGAGTTCCACCATGCCGCTGCCCCTTCATACCAGAAACTGCTCACCCACTACACCCCGAAGGTCCTCCTCGGCCTCACCGCAACGCCGGAGAGGATGGACAACCTTGACATTCTTGGGTACTTCAACGGCAGGGTCTCCGCCGAGATCCGACTCCCTGAAGCGATCAACCGGAAACTCCTCGCCCCGTTCCACTACTTCGGCGTCACCGATGTCGTTGACCTCGATGGTGTGCCGTGGAGGCGGGGCGGCTACGATCCCGCCGAGCTCTCCAGGCTCTACACCGGGAACCGGGAGCGTGCGGACCTGATCTCCAGGGCCGTGCGGGACTACACGACCGACCTTGCCGAAGTCATCGGGCTCGGGTTCTGTGCCTCCGTGGAACACGCTGAATATATGGCTGCATCGTTCCGGGAGGCAGGCATCCCGGCGGCCTGCCTCCACGCCGGGAGCCCGCGGGAACTTCGTTCCTCCATCCAGAAAGACCTCGTCGCCCGGAAGATCCACTTCATCTTCGTTGTCGACCTCTACAACGAGGGTGTCGATATCCCCGAAGTGAACACCATCCTCTTCCTGCGCCCCACCGAGAGTCTCACGGTCTTTGTCCAGCAACTCGGTCGGGGCCTCCGCCTCTCGGACGGGAAGGAATGCCTCACGGTCCTCGACTTCGTCGGGAACCACAACAGAAACTTCCGGTTCGGGGAGAGGATTGCGGCGCTCCTCTCGTCGGGCGGAAGGACCCTGGTGGACCAGATCGCTCAGGACGCATACTCGCTGCCCAGGGGCTGTCACATCCATCTGGAGAAAGTGGCCCGGGATAAGGTTCTTGCAAACATCAAGGCAAACAGAACGGATAAGACAACGCTTATCCGGAGTATTCGCTCATTTGAGGCGGACATCGGCGAGCCTATCAGTTTCCGGAAATTCCTCCAGCGCTACAGCCTCGAGCCTCTCGACGTCTACCGGAAGGGTACCTTCTGTTCACTGGTTGCAGAGGCAGGCATATACCCTGAGGTCTACGCTGATGAGCGCCTCTTCCCGAAAGCTGCCGGGATCCGGCTGACGACCCTGAACTCGCCGGAAGCGCTCCGCCTCATCAGGGCGGTGCTGTCCGGTCCCTCTCATTACTCGCCGGCAGTCCTATCGGACCGCGAAAAGGGCGTGCTTGCGCTCTTCTACTACTCGCTCAACGATCAACCCCAACGTGGCGAGAGTGCGGACATCAGGGATATCTTCCCGGAGATCTTCGGGCATGATGAAATCCGGCATGAGGTCTGTGATCTCCTGGAGTATAACGAGGCACACCTCGAGTTTCTTCCAGGACCTCTCGACCTCGGTTTCGAGAATGCTCTCGAACTCCACGCCATCTACACCCGGGCCCAGGCTTTTGCAGCGCTTGGCCACTACACCCTGACCCGGAAGCCGGCAGAGGGCGGCCGGGAGGGTGTTGTATACTTGAAGGATAAGAAGGCTGACGTGTTCTTTGTCACCCTGAACAAGACCGAGGAGCACTACTCACCCACAACCATGTACCGGGATTATGCGATCAGCGAGACCCTCTTCCACTGGCAGTCCCAGAGCACCACATCCGCGTCGTCACCGACGGGCCGGCGCTACATCGAGCACGAACAGCAGGGGAGCCGGATCCTCCTCTTCGTCCGCGAATACAACAACGTCGACGGCATCACGCAACCGTATCTCTTCCTCGGAACCGCCCGCTACGTCTCCCACGAGGGGAGCCGGCCCATGAGCATCACCTGGGAACTCGACCACCCGATGCCCGCGGGGTTCTTCCTGAAGGCGAACAAGATGGTGGTCGGCTAGCCCCCGCCGAAACCTACATCGTGATGAGCGCCCGATTATGGGTTATGATCTGCTGCCGGCAGAGGGGGGGCGTGCTGCCATTCTGACGAACGAGAGATGTCCTGCCGTTCTGGTCCACGGGTGGCGGAGCCATCCCGGGATCTGGAACCGCCTCGCCCCCGTGCTCACCGATGCCGCGGTGCCCTTCTGGAGGTTCGACCACACCACGATGCAGGATGACGGGACAGAACCGATCGCCCTCGCTCTCCAGGACTTCATGCACGAGAAGCGGAAGGAGACCGGCTACAACGGCCCGGTCGACATCGTCTGCCACTCGATGGGGACCTGCATCGCCCGCTACCTCCTCGAGGTCCTCGACGGCGGCGCACGGGAAGAAGAGGTCCGGATGCTCGTCGGGATCGGCCCGCCGAACAACGGCTCGGCCATGGCCGAGCTCTTCAACGACCCCGACCGGGGCCCGGAGGTGATCCGGCGCCTTGCCGGGGTCTTCGTGCCGGAGGGTTACGACCCCGCCGACGACACCATCGTCCAGGAGTTCCGGCCGGGGAGCAGGACCGTCGCGGCGCTCCGGGCCGCCGGGACCCGCGACGACATCGACTACCGGATCCTCCTCGGCGCGAACCTCACCGCGACCCCGGCCTTCTTCCCGGCCTTCGGCGGCCGGACCTGGGAGTTCGCTCCCGGCGGCGGGTGGCGGGCGACCTATGCCGGCGACGGGATCGTCCCCCACATCGACTCATACCTCCCCGGGGCCCGGATGGATGTGCTTCCGGCAGACCCCACGTTCCTCGCCCGGGACCCGGAGCATTACTGCCACACCCGGCTGCCGAGGAACCCCGAGGTCGTCGCCCGCGTCAGGGATTACCTCCTCACCGCCTCTGCAGGGCCCGCCGCGCAGACTCCGCCCAGGCGTTGATCGCTCGCTCCAGGTCCTCCCCGGCCTTCCGTGCCGCCTGCTCGATCTGCTCGTGCCCTTCAGGCGTCCCGAGCAGGCGGTGCCCCGCGTTCACCACGTCGTTGACTGCCTTGCGGACCGACCGCGATGCCTCGTGCATATGCTCCTCGATGGTGGGTGCCTCCGGCCCTGATGTTGCCCCGGGTTCGGGTTTCACCTCCGGTTCGGGTTTTACCGCCGGCCCTGATTTCACTTCGGGTTCCTGTATTGCCGCCGGCTCCGGTTTTGCCTCCGGTGCCGGTACGGAACCCTGGACCCAGCGCCCGCGTTCATAGCGACCGTTCATCTCGTTCGTAAGCGTGGGTGGATGGCTACCCTGGATAGAATCTGTTTTTACATCGGGCTCCTGTTTTGCCTCCGGTATGGGGGCGGGATCCTGGACCCAGCGCCCACGTTCATAGCGACCGTTCATCTCGCTCATAAGCGTGGTGTATGTCTACACTGGATAAAAACCTGGCTCTTTTACACCAACGGTTTCGTGACTCGACTTCTTCCGGGAATTTACCTACATCCCTCCGGGGGCGAGGAAATTACGGCTCATTTCGTCCCTGGTCCGGCGGTCAACCCCGGATGGTGTCGGCGTACCCGGACCTGCCGCGGACCCGCTGCCGTTCTTGCCGCAGAGCCCGCTGGCCAGGTGGGAACCACCTGCTGTTCTTGCGGCGTTCCTTCTCCCCGAAGGGGGTCGGTGGCGGGCACGATCCGAAGGTATAAATATTCACAATTGTTATCTATGATGGTGCGGATTAACAATTGTTAATCTCAGACCCTGCCGAGGTGGCGGAACGGCTACGCGGTTGACTGCAGATCAACTCCATCCCGGTTCGACTCCGGGCCTCGGCTCTCCATGAAAGAACAGGTTCAGAAGACGTTCGAAGCGCTCTTTGCGCTCGAGGATATCCGCGAGGTGCTCCGGGAGGCACTCCCGACCGGCCCGGACTCCGGCGAAGAGCAGGCGCTCCGCGAGGGTGTCGCCCGGGTCCGTGCCATCCTCGACGACCTGGAGGCGGGGACCGGGGCCCCTGCGGTCACGAAGATCGCGGGCACCCTCGATATCCGGAACCGGGAAGAGGCGTATATCAACATCCAGCCGATCCAGGCCGCCGGCCGCCTGACCCTCGAGGCCCGGAAGGCGCTCATCGCCTACGGCGACGGCTACTCCACCTGCGACGCCTGCCGGAAACCCTTCCGCCTCGACAAGATCACGAAGCCTCCCATCGCGGCGTTCCACGAGGAACTGGCCCGGTTCCTGAACATGGATGTGGTCCGCGTCGTCCCCGGCGCCCGCCGGGGGTTCCAGGCGGTCGCCTCCACCCTCGTCGAGAAGGGCGACCCGGTCATCGTCTCGGCTCTCGCCCACTACACGGAGTTCCTTGCCGTCGAAGGGGCGGGAGGCGTGGTGAAGGAGGTCCCGGTCTCGAAGCAGAACCTCGTCACCCCCGACGCCGTCGCCGCAAAGATCGAGGACGTCCGGCGCGAGACCGGGAAAAACCCGGCGCTCGCCATGATCGACCACGTCGACTACCAGTTCGGGAACCTCCACGACGTCGCCGGTATCGCGAAGGTCGCTCACCAGTACGACGTCCCGTTCCTCCTCAACGGGGCCTACACGGTCGGGACCATGCCCGTCGACGGCAAAGCGATCGGGGCCGACTTCGTCGTCGGCTCCGGGCACAAGAGCATGGCCTCCCCCGCCCCGTCCGGGGTCCTTGCCGCCACCGCCGAGTGGGCGCCGCGGGTCTTCAGGACCACGGCGATGACCGGGGATCTCACCCACCGGAAGTTCGGGGTCAAGGAGGTGGAGATGCTCGGCTGCACCCTGATGGGGGCGAACCTCATCGCCATGATCGCCTCGTTCCCGACCGTCCGGGAGCGGACCCTCCGCTGGGACGAGGAGGTGAAGAAGTCCAACCACTTCATCGACGGCCTCCTTGCCATCGAAGGGACGAAGGTCCTCTCCGAGTACCCGCGGAGGCACACCCTCACGAAAGTGGACACCACCGGGAGTTTCGACACGGTCGCCGCGACCCACAAGCGGCGGGGATTCTTCCTCTCCGACGAACTCTCAGGGCGCGGGATCGCCGGGGAGTTCGCCGGCGCCACCCGGACCTGGAAACTGAACACCTTCGGCCTCTCCTGGAAGAAGATCCGTTACCTGACGGACGCCTTCCAGGAGATCGCCGCAAAATACGATCTGAACGTCAGGAAAGAATCAGCATGAACACGCACCACTACCGGCCGGGCACGCTCGCCCTCCACGCCGGGCAGTCGCCCGATCCGGCGACGGGAGCCCGGGCCGTACCGATCTACCAGACGACCTCCTACGTCTTCCGCGACACGGAACACGCGGCGAACCTCTTTGCTCTCAAAGAGCCCGGGAACATCTACACCCGGCTGATGAACCCCACCACCGACGTCTTCGAGCAGAGGATGGCCGCGATCGAGGGAGGAACCGCGGCGGTGGGGGTCGCGTCGGGGATGGCGGCGATCTCGAGCGCCCTCCTTGCGGTCACGCGGCCGGGCGACGAGATCGTCGCCGCCGACAACCTCTACGGCGGCACCTACGAGCTCTTCAACTACACGTTCCCGAAACTGGGACGGCAGGTCATCTTCGTCGACTCGACCGACCCGGAGGCGTTTTCGGCGGCGGTGACGGAGAAGACCCGGGCGGTCTACGCCGAGTCGATCGGGAACCCGAAACTTGACGTCCCCGACTTTGAGGGCGTCGCGGCGATCGCCCACGACGCCGGGGTGCCGTTCGTCGTCGACAACACCGCGGCGGTCGGTCTCGTCCGCCCCATCGACCACGGCGCCGATATCGTCGTCCTCTCGGCCACCAAGTTCGTCGGGGGGCACGGCACCTCCATCGGCGGGGTGATCGTCGATTCCGGGAACTTCGCCTGGGACAACGGGAAGTTCCCCGGGTTCACCGAGCCCGATCCCTCGTATCACGGGCTCGTCTACTGGGAGACGTTCCGCGACTACCCGGGTTCCGGGAACGTCGCTCTCGCCTATAAGGTCCGGCTTGAGGTCCTCCGGGACATGGGCGCGTGCCTCTCGCCGATGAACGCCTTCCTCCTCCTGCTGGGGCTCGAGACCCTCCACCTCCGGATGGAGCGGCACTCGGAGAACGCCCTGGCGGTCGCCCGGTTCCTCCGGGACCACCCGAAGGTCGCCTGGGTGAACTACCCCGGCCTCCCCGATCACCCGGCCCACGCCCTCGCGCGGAACTACCTTTCCGGCGGGTTCGGCGCCCTGGTCGGGTTCGGGGTGAAAGGAGGGTGCGAAGCGAGCAAAAAGGTGATCGAGCGGCTCCGGCTCTTCTCGCACCTGGCAAACATCGGCGACGCAAAGAGCCTGGTCATCCACCCGGCGAGCACCACCCACCAGCAGCTGACGCCCGAGGAGCAGGCGGCCTGCGGGGTGACCCCCGACTTCATACGCCTCTCCGTCGGGATAGAGGACGTCAGGGACATCATCGAGGACCTCGATCAGGCCCTTCAGGATGCGTAACATGCCCGGATCGGTCGGCACCGTGAGGACCAGGTACGTCACCTTCCCCGAACCCCTCACCCTCGAGAGCGGTGCGGTTCTTGCGCCGGTGACGATCGCCTACGAGACCTACGGCCGGCTGAACCGGGAGAAGAGCAACGCGGTCCTGATCTGCCACGCCCTCTCCGGCGACGCCCACGCGGCAGGCTACCACGACGGCGAGACCCGGCCGGGATGGTGGGACGGCGTCGTCGGGCCCGGCAAAGCCTTCGACACCGACCGCTACTTCATCGTCTGCTCAAACGTCATCGGCGGCTGCAAGGGTTCGACCGGGCCCGCCTCCATCAGCCCCGCGACCGGCCGGCCCTACGCCCTCACCTTCCCGGTGATCACCGTGCAGGACATGGTCCGGGCGCAGAAACGCCTGATCGAGCACCTCGGGATCGAATGCCTCGCCGCGGTGGCGGGCGGTTCGATGGGGGGCATGCAGGCGCTCCAGTGGGCGGTCGCCTACCCGGAGGCGGTCCGGAAGGTGATCGCCATCGCCACGACCGCACGCTCGACCGCCCAGCAGATCGCCTTCAACGAGGTCGGGCGGCAGGCGATCATGGCCGATCCCGCGTGGGCGGGCGGGGCCTACCCGGCGGATCGCCCGCCGGTGCAGGGCCTGCGGCTCGCCCGGATGATCGGGCACATCACCTACCTCTCCGACGGGGCGATGCGCGAGAAGTTCGGGCGGAACCTGCAGGGCCGCAGCAGCGTCGGCTACGGCTTTTCCACCGAGTTCCAGGTCGAGAGTTACCTCCACCACCAGGGCGAGACCTTCACCCGGCGGTTCGACGCCAACTCCTACCTCTACATCACCCGGGCGCTCGACTACTTCGACCTCGCCGTGGACGACTCGCTTGCCGCCGGGTTTGCCGGGGTGAAGGCCTCGTTCCTGATCGTCTCGGTCTCCTCGGACTGGCTCTATCCGCCTTATCAATCCGAGGAGATCGCGAACGCCCTGGCTGCAAACGGTATCAACGTCCAGTACTGTGAGATCCGGTCGAATTACGGCCACGATGGGTTCCTGGTCGAGGACGGGCAGATGAACTACCTCATCGGCACGTTCCTCGATCACCTCCTCGTCCGGGACGTCATGGAGACGGGCATTCCGACCATCGTAGAACGGGCGTCCATCCACGACGCCGCCCGGGTCATGATCGAGAACGCCGTCAACCACCTCCCCGTCCTCGCCGGGAAGGGCGATCTCGCCGGGATCGTCACCTCCTGGGACATCGCGAAAGCGGTCGCCTGCGGTTACGGGAGCCTCGACGAGATCATGTCCTGCTCGGTCGTCACCGCCGCCCCGGACGAACCGGTCACGGAGGCCGCCCGGAGGATGGAGGAGCGATCGATCTCCGCCCTTCCCGTCGTCGACGCGGACCGGCGGGTGATCGGGCTCATCTCAAGCGACGCGATCAGCACACTGATAGGACGATGCGCATGACAACTCAGGCACATAAAGATGAACCAGCCCTCCTGATCTTCGGGTGCCCGGAGGTCCCGGTGCAGGCGGCGATCGGCCTCTACCTCGCAGGCCGGCTCGCCGAAGACAGCTACGACGTGCTCAGTGCCGGGAACCCCTCGGTTCTTGCCCTCCTCCGCGTCTCCGACTGGAGGCGGCACTATATCGGAAGGACCATCGATCTCGACCGCTGCATCGGGGAGGTCTCGGAGAAGAAGCGGGACGCCGCTCTCTGTGTGGTCTTTGCCCATAACGATGCCGGCATATCGTACGCCGCCACGATGCGCTACCTCCTCCGGGAAGCACGCCTCGTGGTCATCGTCTTCGGCCGGAACGCCGAAGAACTCGCAGCAGGGGTCGAGTTCCCCTGCGAGAAGGTCATGGAGAAGGCGGTCCACAACCCGGGGAAACTAAAGAAAGGGATCGATGAGGTCTTCGGATGGCGTGCATCGACGAGCTGAACCCTGAGGTTCTCCTCCGGGGAGCCTCGTTCGCGGAATGCCGCGCCCTGGTGGAGAAACGCTGCCGCGAGGTCTACTACGTCGACCCGGGGTACGCGATCTTTGATACGCATATCATCGGGGTGCCGCCGATCGCCGTCGGGGTGGAGGAGGATACCTTCATCATCCTCCCCTACACCAAGCCCTGCTACGGGACGTTCCTGATCCGGGTGCCGGGGGGCGAGGAGGTCGAACGGCTCAGGCGGAAGGGGAGACGGAGACCGTGACCGAACCGGACCGCGTCTGGCTGGTGCGTTACTCCGAGGTCTTCCTCAAATCGGAGCCCGTCCGCCGGGAGTGGGAGAGGGCCCTCGTCCGCGGGATCGAACGGGCGCTCCCGGGTGTAAAAGCCCGGCGGGAGCGCGGGAGGATCTGGCTTGCCGGGGACGTCGACCCGGAGGTGCTCCGGAACATCTTCGGGATCGTCTCGTTCTCGCTCTGCGACGTCGTGCCGCTCGACGATCTGCCGGCGGGCCTCCTCACGTTCTGTGAAGGCCACGGCATCGGGGATGCCGCGACCTTCGCCCTCCGGATCCGGCGCATCGGGAAGCACCCCTTCACCTCCCGGGATCTTGCCGAACGGCTCGGGGACCTGATCCGGTCAGAGTACCCGCACATCCGCGTGGATCTCGATCATCCCGAACGGGAGATCTTCATCGAGGTCCGGGACGGGACCTGCTACCTCTTCGACCGGAAGATCCCTGCCGCCGGCGGCATCCCCCCCGGCGTCGAGGGGACGCTCGTCGCGCTCGTCTCCGGCGGGATCGACTCCCCGGTCGCGGCCTACCTGATGATGAAGCGTGGGTGCCGGATCGTCCCGCTCTATGTCGGGCTCGAGGGCTACCTCAACGAGACGAACTTTGCCCGGGCGAAGGCCACGGTCGAGGCTCTCCGCCGATATCAGCCGGATATCGAACTTCTGGTCGTCCGTGACGGGTACCTCGCCCGGGCGCGGCGGATGCTTGAAGAGCGGGGCGAGGAGCGCTACACCTGCCTCCTCTGCAAGCGGCGTATGTACCGGATCGCCGCCGAAGTCGCCCGGCAGGTAGGGGCGAAGGGGTTCGTCACCGGCGAGTCGATGGGCCAGGTCGCGTCACAGACCCTGGATAACCTGGCGGTGCTCACCGATGCGGCGGCGATCCCGGTCTATCGGCCGCTGATCGCGTTCGACAAGGAAGACGTCGTCCGGCTCGCCCGCGATATCGGGACGTTCGACGCCTCGATCGCCCCCGCCGGCGGGTGCGGAGCGGTCCCGGCACGCCCCTCCACCGCCGCTGCGGTCGAGACGGTCCGTGCGCTCGAAGAGGCGGTAAGGGATGCCGGAGATGTGGGAATGCTGCCAATTCAAGTATGTGAATGACCGAAGGAGGCTGATACCATGGGACGAATATATCGTGATATCACCTGGACGATCGGAAACACTCCGCTCGTCCGGCTGAACCGCGTGACGGAAGGCTCCCGGGCGACGGTCCTCGCCAAGGTGGAGTCGTTCAACCCGATGGGGAGCGTGAAAGACCGGATCGGGGTTGCGATGATCGACGAGGCCGAGCGGGCCGGCAAGATCCGGGAAGGGACGACAATCGTCGAGGCGACGAGCGGCAACACCGGGATCGCGCTCGCGCTCGTCTGCGCCGCCCGCGGCTGCCGGCTCGTGCTGACGATGCCCGAGACGATGAGCATGGAGCGGCGCAAACTCCTCGCGGCGCTGGGCGCCGAGGTGGTCCTCACGCCCGGGGCCGAAGGGATGAAGGGAGCAGTCGACCGTGCAGCCGCGATAGCTGCCGAGAACCCGAACGTCTATTTCATTCCCCAGCAGTTCGAGAACCCGGAGAACCCCGCCGTCCACCGCCGAACAACCGCTGAAGAGATCTGGCGGGACACCGACGGGACCGTGGATGCTGTCGTTGCCGGCGTCGGGACGGGCGGGACGATCACCGGGGTTGCCGAGGCCATCAAGGCACGGAGGCCCTCCTTCCGTGCAATCGCCGTCGAGCCTGCCGAATCTCCGGTCATCTCCGGCGGAACGGCCGGCCCGCACCGGATCCAGGGGATCGGGGCCGGGTTCGTGCCACGAGTCCTGCGGACCGATCTCGTCGACGAGGTCATCCGGGTCACCTCCGCGGACGCATTTGCGATGGCACGCCTGCTCGCCGCAGAAGAAGGGATCCTCGCCGGCATCTCGTCGGGTGCGGCGGTCCACGCGGCCCGCGAGGTCGCCCGCCGGCCGGAGTTCGAGGGAAAGGTGATCGTCGTCATCCTCCCGGACACCGGCGAGCGATACCTCTCGACGGACCTCTTTGGAGCGTGAGGCAGGGGCGGGACGCGGTGAGCATCAGGGAAGACATCCAGACGGTCTTTGACAAAGACCCGGCGGCCCGGTCGACGCTCGAGGTGATCTGCTGCTACCCGGGCCTCCACGCGCTCTGGGCGCACCGGATAGCGCATGCCTTCTACCGCCGCCGGCTCTACTTCCCGGCCCGCCTGGTCTCTCATATCTCGCGGGCGCTGACCGGGATCGAGATCCATCCCGGTGCGAAGATCGGGCGCCGGGTCTTCATCGACCACGGGTCGGGCGTCGTCATCGGGGAGACGGCGGAGGTCGGCGACGACGTCCTGATCTACATGGGCGTGGTGCTCGGCGGCACGGCGCTTGAGCGGACGAAACGGCACCCGACGATCGAGGACGGCGTCATCATCGGATCGGGGGCGAGCGTTCTCGGCCCCATCACCGTCGGCCGCGGGGCAAAGGTCGGTGCGGGGTCGGTCGTCGTCCACCCCGTCCCTCCCGGTGCGACGGTCGTCGGGGTCCCGGGCAGGCTCGCCGGCCCGAAGTGCCGGAAGGGCCAGGAGCGGCTCGACCGCGGCGACCTCCCCGACCCGATGCTCCGGGTGGTCAGCCGCATGCTTGACCGGCAGAACCGGATCGAGGAGCGGCTCCGGGCGGTGGAGCGGTCGGGACTGGTCGGCGGGAAACGGCAGGAGGAGATCGCGATCGAGGAGCGTATCCGGGCAGCGTTAAAAGAGGTGATCGACCCGGAGGTCGGGATCGACGTCGTCGACCTCGGCCTGATCAAGGGGATCACCGTCCAGGACTCCTCGGTGCTCGTGGAGATGGTCCTGACCACCGCCACCTGCCCGCTCGTCGACTACCTTACCGACCGGGTCAGGCAGCGGGTGCTCGGCGTGAGCGGCGTCCGGGACGTCGAGATCCGGATCTTCGACGAGCCCTGGGACTGGGACCGGTTCTTCGGCCAGAGGGACGTTCTCAGGGAATTCTGAAGTCGGGTCTACCGGGGGAGGTCCAGCATCCGCTGGATCGCCGTCCGCGCCCGGGCGGCGGTATCCTCCGGAACCGTCACCCGTGGTTCGCACTGTTCGAGGGCCGCGAGCACCTTCGCGAGATCGGTCTTCTTCATGTTGACGCAGACTGCCCGGTTTGAGAGGGGGTAGAAGACCTTTTCCGGGCACTTCTTTTCGAGCTGGTGAAGGATCCCGACCTCGGTGCCGATGACGAATTCCCGGCCAGGGCTTGAGCAGGCGTGCCGCACCATCCCCGAGGTCGAGAAGACGTGATCGGCGAGGTCGATCACCTCGGGCCGGCACTCGGGGTGGACGAGCACCTCGGCGTTCGGGTGGGCGCGGCGGGCGACTGTCACCTCGTCGGCCGTCATCCGGTCGTGGACAATGCAGTAGCCCTCCCAGGGAAGGATCTCCTTCTTCGTGAACCGGGCGACGTAGCGGCCGAGGTTCCGGTCGGGGAGGAAGATAACCTGCTCCGCGTCCAGCGACTCGACGACGGCGACGGCGTTTGCGGAGGTGCAGCAGATATCGCTCTCCGCTTTGACCGCGGCTGAGGTGTTGACGTAGGCGACGACAGCGGCCTCCGGGAACCGCTCGCGGAGCACCCGGACCTCGCCGGCGGTGACCATCTCCGCCATCGGGCAGCAGGCATCGGCCGCGGGCAGGACGACCGTCTTCTCCGGCGAGAGGACCGCGGCTGTCTCGGCCATGAAGTCGACGCCGGCAAAGACGATGACACCGGCATCGACCTTCGCCGCCGCCCGTGCGAGTTCGAGCGAGTCCCCGACGAGGTCGGCGACCTCCTGCACCTCGGGGATCTGGTAGTTGTGGGCGAGAATGACGGCGCTCTTCTCCTCTTTCAGCTCGACTATCCGTTCGGCGAAGGTCTGATCGGGACTGGTGGACAGGATGGTATCACAACCTCTCTGGTCAACGATGTGAGCCTGATGAACAAGTGTTATCCCTTTGTACCCTTAACAATTGTGAAGTGTGGCACGGCCCCGCCCCGGGCTCCCACGGAGACGGTCTTATGGCGCGAACCCTATCTGAACGAGACGCGACAGTCCTGAAGAAGGCCGCTCCCGAATGCACGGAACTAATGTGTTCGGGTTCAGGAGGGCCGTACCGGTCCATCCTCCCACCGCTTGCGAACCATTACTCGACGGACGCCCGGGACTTCTTCGCCCGCCTGGAACGGCTCGACGATGACGACCTCCGCTACCTTGTGGGACTGATACTGGACGGGAGCGAGAGTCTCGGCTGCGTTCCTCCCGACTACATCGAGGTCTTCCTCACCTTCGTCGATAACCGGCTCGGCCGGGACGCCGCCCTCTCGATCCTGCAGCACTACGATAGCGCTGACGGATGCGCACCCTGACCGGCCGGGGGTGTGCTCCGGCACTGCTCCGGCCTCACTGGAGAGAACGGTCTCTCGCCGCCGGCCGGCCCGGAGGCGCCGCGGAGGGTCGTACTCCTTCAACCGCCCCCGCCTGATACCACAGGGTTTCCCGGCCACAATGCTCCCGGTGCGTCGGCTCCCGCTTTGACCTGCAAAACCCTTCAAACCGGCGCAGAAGATCCGCACTGCCCGGATCGGTGCCGATGAACTCGACAAAATGGCGGATCTGTTCGATCGTCTCCGGGGAGAGTTCGTGCTCCATGATACAGGCATCCCGTGAAGCAACCTCCTCCGGCACCCGGATGAGCGTGAGGAAGGCCCGGAGCGTCTCGTGCCGGTACTTGATGACCCCGGCAATGCTCCGGCCTTCGGACGTCAGGACCACCCCCTCGTACCGGCGGTGCGTGACCAGACCCATCGCATCGAGCTTCCTGACCATCTCGACGACCGTCGGGGGCCGGACCGAGAGCTCCGCGGCGATGTCTCTTGTCTTTGCGTAGCCTTTCTCGAGAGATACGTTGAGGATCGCTTCGAGGTAGTCTTCTGCCTTCCTGCTCAGGTTCCGCACAGTATCATGATTGTCTGATGCCGGGGCATATAATTGTTAGGGTGTCCTAACTCTGACAGGCCCCGCCGGCAGCGGCGATATTCGGTTTTTTCCAGGTTTTCCTAACATCTTTCGGGGAATTGTGCCGGCACCGAAACAATTTCGGCGCGAGATTATCCCGACCAAACAAGAGAGCAGGATCCATGGAAACATCAGATCGAAACGCCCCGCCGCACGGAGCGGCAACCACCCTCGATCGTATCGGCCTTGCCTGCCGGTGCCGCGTCGTCGGCATCCGCGCCTCCGGGGCGCTCCGGAAACGGCTGCTCGCCATGGGCATGGTGCCCGGGGCGGATGTGGAGGCCGTCAGGGCCGCACCGCTCGGCGATCCCGTCGAGTACCGGGTGAAAGGATACGCCCTCTCGCTGCGGCGTGCCGAGGCGGGCCAGATCGAGGTCGTCCCGGAGGAGGAATGATGGGAGCCGTCTGCCCGCTCGCCCTCCTCGCTGCCGGGACCGAGGCGACGATCGCCGACGTCAGGGCCGGGAGAGAGATGCGGCTCCGCCTCGTCGGGATGGGGCTCTGCCCCGACGCACGGGTGCGGGTGCAGTGCGCCGACCGGGGCTCGCTCATCGTCTCGGTCGGCGACGCCCGGTACGCCCTCTCGCGGGGGATAGCGATGAAGATCCTGGTGAAGGAGGCTGCATGACCGGAATCCGGGTTGCACTCGCCGGCAACCCCAACGTCGGCAAAACGACGCTTTTTAACGCGCTCACCGGGTCCCGCCAGCACGTCGGGAACTGGCCGGGCGTCACGGTCGAGAAGAAGACCGGCCGGATCAACCGGAGCGGCCATGCCATCGAGGTGATCGACCTCCCGGGAACCTACAGCCTGACCGCCTGCTCCGCGGACGAGGTCGTCGCGCGGGACTATATCCTCGAGGAGAGGCCGGACGTCGTCGTCCAGGTCGTGGACGCGACGAACCTCGAGCGGAACCTCTACCTGACGACCCAGATAGCCGAACTCGGGGTTCCGGTCGTCATCGCCCTGAACATGGCCGATGCGGCCGAGGCCGGGGGATGCGCCATCGACCGGGAGAGGCTCTCGGCCCTCCTTGCGATCCCCGTCGTGCGGACGGTCGGAATCCGGGGCGAGGGGCTCGACGACCTCCTCGACGCTGCAGTCCGGGAGGCGGAGACGCCGCCGCACCACGAGCACACCGTCGGGTACAGGAACGATGTGGAGGCGATGATCGCGTCACTGGTCGGCGTCCTCGAAGCCGATAAAGATCTTGCAGAACGGTATCCTCTCCGCTGGCTCGCGGCCAGGCTCCTCGAGGGGGACGAGAACGCCCTCGCTAAAGTCCGGGAGAGCCCTGTCTCTCCCCGGGTGCAGGCCCTCCTCTCTACAATCGACCCCGACGAGTGCGAGGCCGCGATGGCGGACAGGCGTTATGACGTGATCGCCGCCGTCCTGCCGCAGGTGCGCACCGCCGGTGCCCGGGGCATGAACGTCTCGGAGATGGTCGACCGTGTCGTCACGGACCGGTACCTCGGCATCCCGATCTTCCTCGCCCTGATGTGGGGGACGTTCGAGCTGACGTTTGCGGTCGCAGCGCCCTTTGTCGCCCTGATCGAGGCCGGGCTTGCCCGGCTTTCGGCGGCCGTGGCCGGATCGATCGGGCCCGCATGGCTTGCATCGCTCGTCGGCGACGGGATCATCGGCGGTGTCGGGTCCGTCCTCGTCTTCGTCCCGAACATCTTCATCCTCTTCCTGATCCTCTCGTTCCTCGAGGACACCGGCTACCTGGCGCGGGCCGCGTTCATCATGGACCGGCTCATGTACGCCATCGGGCTGCCGGGGAAGGCGTTCATCCCGATGCTGATCGGGTTCGGGTGCAACGTCCCCGGGATCATGGCGGCCCGGACGATCGAGGGCGAGAGAGACCGGTTGATCACGATCCTGGTAAACCCGTTCATATCCTGCAGCGCGAGGCTTCCGGTATACATCCTCTTTGCCGGCGCATTCTTCGGAGCGGCAGCGGGCGTCGTCGTCTTCCTCCTCTACGTCCTCGGCATCGCCGCCGCCATCGGGTCGGCAAAACTCTTCCGGCACACGATCCTGCCGGGAGAATCGTCCCCCTTCATCATGGAGATGCCGCCCTACCGGCTCCCGACAGCAGGGACGAGCCTGCTCCACACGTGGAGCAGAGGGGTGATGTATGTCCGCAAAGCTGGGACGATCATCCTTGCCGGGGCGCTCGTTCTCTGGTGCCTGGCATCGTTCCCGTTCGGCGTCGAGTACGGAAGCAGCGCGAGCCTTGCGGGCGCTCTCGGCCACCTGCTCGAGCCGCTCGTCGCGCCGCTCGGGTTTGACTGGAAGATCGCGGTCGCGCTGCTCTTCGGATTCGTGGCAAAAGAGGTCGTCGTCGGATCGCTCGGCGTGCTCTACGGGGCCGGGGAGGAGGGAGACGCCCTCTCGACGGCGTTCCTCGCCGACCCCGGCCTCTCGGCGGCGACAGCGCTCGCCCTGATGGTCTTCGTGCTGCTCTATACGCCGTGCCTCGCAACGATCGCGACCATCCGGAAAGAGACGGGATCGTGGAAATGGGCCGGCTTTTCGGTGGCGTACGGCCTCGTCCTCGCCTGGCTGCTGGCACTGATCGTCGGGCGGATCGCCCCGTCCTTCATTGGAGGTGCATAACATGAACAATATGGTACAGGGAGTATTCGGAGCGGTGCTCGGGGCGCTCTACGCTGTCTTCGGTACGCTCCAGATCGTCGCCGCCCTCACCGGTCCGGCCGTCCCGTTCGTCCCGGCCTCCCTCTTTGGGGGATTCGTCCTGCTCGTTATCGGCGCCGTTCTGCTGACGGGTGTGCGGAACCTCGCACGGGGGCTCGATGACGGGATCGGGTTCGTCAACGTGGGCACCCTGCTCTCGGTCGCATTCGGGGCAGTCACGCTCCTTGCGGCCGGAGCGGGGGCACTCGAAGCGGCCATCGCAGGGGAGGCATGGTCGGTCGCGGATGCGCTCACACCGGCCGTCTACCTTGCCGTCATAGGAGCCGCAGGGTTCCTCGCGTGGTGCAGGGCGTTCTTCCGGGGGCTTGCAACGGCATGATGCAGAGCATCCTTGAACGGATCGGTGCGGGGGCGTTCACGCTCCCATCGCTTGCTATGGAACTCGGCATATCACGGGAGTCGCTGCTTGACCGGCTCGCGCTGATGGAGCGGCTCGGCTATATCGCCTGCGAACGGCCCTGCGAGACCGTCCCGGGCCGGTGCAGGTGCTGTTCCGGCGGTTGCGGGTGCGGGGGTGCGGCCGATCTTCCGGTGCGGTACGTCCTTACCGCGAAGGGGAAGCGGCTGTGCGGGCGGGGCCGGTAAACACCCTCGCGGCCCGTCTCACACGTCCCGAAACGGCGTGAGGTCGCACCCGGTGCAGGGGAGGCACATCGTCCTCGCCCGCCGCGGGTCAAGACCGTTCTGCTCCAGGATATCGCGGGTCATCGCCGCGAGCCCAAGAAGCCGCTCCGCCGACGGACGCTCGACGGCGATCTCGCCTGCCCGGAGGGGCGATGCGGAGATCGGCCGGAGGATGGGGATGACGCCTATCTTCGCGAGATAGGCGACGCCGTCTCTGACCATTTCGTCGTCTTCGCCGAGGCCGATGATGAAGTTCGAGAAGACGGCGTTCCTCCCGAAGACCTCCACCGCCCCTGCGAGCGCGTCGAGGATGAACGGAAGGGAAAGATCGGGGCAGACCTGCGCGAAGATTGCCGGGTCCATCGTCTCGACGTTGTACTTGATCTCGTCGGCACCGGCGGCCCGGAGGATCCCGGTCGAGGCTGCGGTGGGGTAGACCGAGACCCCGATCGGGAGGTCGAACCGCGCCCGGAGCGCCCTCACCACGGCCGCCACCCGCTCCACCTCCCGCTCCGGCGATTCCGCGACACCGCTCGTGAGGGAGATCGCAGAGAGGCTCCCGCCGGCATTGGCCTCTTCGACCATTCTCGCGACCGTCTTCGTGTTCTTGATCGCCCCGTCGAGTTTCGGCACCGGGCAGAACGTACAGTCGTGGACGCAGCGTTCGCTGACGGTGATGTAGGCCTGTTCCGGGCAGTGGCAGAGCGGGCGCTCGATGCTGCCCCGCGTGATCGTCTCTTTGTCGTGGACGACGGCGACCCCATCACCGTCCGGGACGACCCGGAGCGGCGATGCCGGGTTGGTGGAGAGCCTGACCCGCCGGCCGCCGGAGCGGATGAAGACCGACGATCCTCCGGCGCCCGGACCCGCCGTCGCCGTCGTCGGAATGAGATTCGCACCGAGGGCCTCGTCGATGCTCGCCGAGCCTATGCTGACGAGGTATGCCTTCTCCTCGGGTGTCATGATGTGCATCTCTTCTCCTCCTCCCGGTCGTCGTCACGGGCTTGCCGGGCACAGATTAACAATTGTGAATCTGCACACGGATCTCTTCTGAGATCCTTATATTATTTACTGTTACGGCAGATCCGGCCGCATTCTGCCCCCGATCCTTGAGGATATTTATGGGGTGGCGGGACCAACACTATACGACACATGCAGATCATCCTCCCGGACAGGAGCGTGCGGACGCTCTCCCGCGCCTCCGCACCGATAGAAGAGATCCTCCTTGAGCTCGGGATCAACCCGACGACCGTGATCGTCATAATGAACGGCAGGATCGTCCCCGAAGACGTGACGGCGACCGAAGGCGACGAGCTCCGGATCGTCCGGTTCTCACACGGCGGGTGAGGCGGTGACTTCGGCGGAGAACCGGTGCTCCTTCTGCGGCAAACCCGCGGTCGCCCGCCTTACCGGGCCGGAGCGGCGGCTCTGCGCCGCCCACTTCATCGAGGACGCCGAAGCCCGTGTCTTTGCCGCCATGAAAGACGAATGCATGGTCGCGCCGGGCGACCGGGTCGCCGTCGGCCTGAGCGGGGGAAAAGACAGCACCGCCCTGCTCCTGCTGCTCCACCCCATCCTCCCCACGCTCGGCGCGACCCTCGTCGCCGTCACCGTCGACGAAGGGATAGCGGGCTACCGCGAAGAGACCCTCAAGGCCGCGGAGGCTCTGACGGCGGAGCTCGGCGTCGAGCATGTGATCGTCACGTTCGCCGACCTCTTCGGGAAAGACCTTGATCGGCTGCTCGTCGGCAGGGAGGCGCAGGGCTGCACCGTCTGCGGCGTGCTGCGCAGGCGGGCGCTCGCCGAAG
>OFEK01000978.1_pt1 | contig 22183 bp, 20 predicted proteins | sample 1521131 | NCBI WGS metagenome assembly OFEK01 (sample SAMN05720209, study PRJEB24109) | activated sludge metagenome | isolation source: Anaerobic digester | place: China | collected 2015-12-16
AACCGGGCGCAGTCTGCCCCGAATGCGGCGAGGGCCTGGAACATGACGGCGGTTGTGTTATCTGTAAGTATTGTGGCTTTTCCAAATGCGGATAAACTGAATTTTCTTTCCTGAAAATTTAAGATCCCGGTCAGAGAAAAATTTGACCGGGATCTTTGTTTTTTGCCTTTCAGACTCATTAAAAGTCGTGTACACAACAACAATTTTTATTTTTGCCTGCCATTGACACCTTCTGCTTTTGTCAGTAGAATTTACTAAACGTATGACAGGTTTGTTATCAATCCTGTAATTCAGGCGCGTTATAAGGAGTATAAGAGTATGAATCAAAGAATCGCGCGGATGGGACTGCTGCTGATCCTTGCAGTGATGCTGGTTTCGGCCGCATTCGCAAACGAAGCGCCCCTCCTGAAAGTTACCTTCCTGGATGTACATCAGGGCGACTGTATTCTGGTTCGCTCTGCTGAGAAGACTGTGATGATCGATGCCGGTGATGACAACCGCAGTGCTGCCATCAGATACATCATTCCCTACCTGAAAAAGGAAGGCATCAAGAAGATCGACCAGGCAATCATCACCCACCCGCACCGCGATCATTTTGGCGGATTTATCGATCTGATCAAAGAATTTGATTTCGGCGAATTCATTTATTCAAATGATTCTGAAGTTTCATCAGAAGGCGAAACTACCAAGGGCGGCAACGATGCTCTTATTTACGCCCAGCTTCGCACCCTGATTCTTGAAAAAAAGATCCCCTACCGCAAGGCCAAACTTGGCGAAATGCTTGACTGGGGCAAAGGTATCAAAGCCGAAGTTCTTAATTGTGACGTCAATCGCGATGAAGTTCCGCCGTCTGACACTCTCAAAACCAACCCGAACGAGCTTTCGATCGTAATCAAAGCTACTGCCGGCAAGATAAGTTATCTGTTCACCGGTGACGCCGAAAAGAAATCAGAAACCGACATGATCAGCATGCATGGCAAAAAACTTGCCAGCACCGTTCTCAAATCTGGTCATCATGGCAGCAAAACCTCGTCAATGCATGCATTCATGGATATCGCCCAGCCGGAGTATGGAGTAATCAGTGCTGGCAAAGGCAATTCTTTCGGTCACCCGACTCAGACCGTTCTCGATATCTATGACTACTACAAAATGAAGGTTTTCAGAACTGACATCGACGGAACTGTCGAAAGCTATACTGACGGCAAAACCGTTACCTTTGTAACCAACAACAGCCCTCTCGAATTTGCTTCGAAGCCGAAGGTTATTTCTCTTACTGCTAACTCAGCCACCCTCCAGTGGGAAACCAACCGCCCCTCCACCACACTGGTAAGCTATGGCACCAGCTCTCTCAGCCAGACAAAAGAATCCGTTCATGGCGTAAAAATTCACACCGTGACGCTGACCGGTCTCAATCCTTCAACTACCTACAAGTTCCAGGCAGTTTCGAAAGATCCGCGCGAGCCCGAAAAGCTTATCAGCTTCGAAGGTACCATAGACACACCAGCCGGCAACGGCGACCCGCTCCCAAAAATCAGCAAAGTCACCACCAACCACAATCTGCTTTACATGAAGCACCCCTTCAAGATTCTGGTTCCGGTAAACAACCCCGCTGCAGCCCCGTCTAAAGCTTTGACCCTCGAAGTTTATCATTCAGCCATGGATGAATCGAACCTCATCGACAAGGTTTCCTTCGACAGCATCCCGGCCGGCTCAGCTCTTGAAGCTATTCTTCCGACCCAGATCGACTGGATCGGCCCGGTAGAAATTATTGCCGTTCTCAAGCAGGGCAAAACCATTATCGATACGGCATCGATCAATATCGAAATCATGGCCAAGATCGTTCTGGTCGACTGTGCCCACGGCAACAAGGATTATTTCACCGGCCGTTTCGCCGGCATGAAAATGGACCTTTTTCAGAACTACGGTTTCCAGATGCGCAGCATCTCGAAGGCAATCACTTACGAAAGCATCAAAGACGCGTTTGTAATTCTTTTCCCGCACCCGACCGTAGATTACAAAGCAGAAGAAGTTACAGCCCTGAAGAAATTTGTTTCAGGTGGCGGCTCACTGATGATGTTTGGGCAGTCTGACTTTCGAAATCTGTCAAACCCCGACATGTTCAACTCAATCCTAAAAGGCGTCGGCAGCAAGATCCGCTTCAATGACGATCAGGCCTGCGACCCGACCGACAATATCGGACCGCCATGGCGTGCCTTCATCAAGGTCTTTCCGACCGAAGCCATAACCGGTAAAGATGTCAAAAAACTTCTTATCAGAAGTGCCTGCACCTTCATCGATTCTCAGAACAAAGGCCTCAAAGCTGCTAAAAACCTCTTCCTGCTCGCAACTGGCGACGAAGATTCTTACAATGCAGAATCAGATGCAATGAACGATGGTTACATTTACGCCAGCCACACGCCCCTGCTTCCGATTCCGGTCGCCGCAGCCGAAGACCTTGGTTTTGGCCGTGTAGCCTGCATCGGCGAACCATTCTACCAGGATAACTTCTACAGCAGCCCGGGCGATCTGAGCACTCCGCAGTTCAACCGCAACGTAATCTACTGGCTCAGCCTTGGCAAAGAAAAGAACGTTAAATCGCTCGTCAGATACATCGCTGAACTCGAAGATGAAGCCGACCCGGAAATCAGAGCCGAGCGTTATGAAGCTCTGTCGAAAACGGTCATGAAAAAGGTCAGACGTGAGGTTGACTACGACCGCAGCGCCCTTGGTGACATCAGCGGCATGTTGAACGAATTCAACAGTTCAACCGTAGATCAGCTGAAGATGCAGATAAACGAAGTTTACAAATTTGAAGATCTGCATCGAGGCAACTGATACCCATCAACAAAGCCAGAAACAGGGTTCCCGTAAAACGGAGCCCTGTTTTTCTTTCGGGCAAAATATGTTAGAATCCTCCGCATGTATGAAGTCGTTTTTCCTGAACCAGAAAACGCAGATGACGACGGCCTGCTCGCAGTCGGGGGTGATCTGCGACCGGAAACCATGCTCAAAGCCTATCGCAGCGGCATTTTTCCATGGACAGTAAAACCGATTTCATGGTGGAGCCCTGATCCGAGGGCAATTTTTGAAATTGCCAGCTTCAGGCTTTCTACAAGGATGCAGAGGCTTTTTCGCAGCGGCCGGTTCAGTTTCAGCCTCGACCGCTGCTTTACTAGAGTAATGGAAGGTTGTGCCGCCCCGGCGCCAGGCCGGGAATCGACCTGGATCAGCCCTGAATTTATCGCAGCCTACACCAGGCTGCATAAAATGGGTTATGCACACAGTGCAGAAGTATGGCTTGGCGAACAACTGGTCGGCGGGATATATGGTGTTTCAATCGGCGGTTTTTTTGCGGGTGAATCGATGTTTCACACGGTCAGCAACGCGTCGACAATGGCCCTGGCTTTCCTCATGGAACACCTCAAAAAGCAGGGGTTCGAACTCTTTGATTCTCAGGTAATTTCGTCACACACTGCAAGCCTCGGTGCAATAGAGATCCGCCGCAAAGACTATCTACGCCGCCTGAGTAAGGCCATCGGCAAATCCTGTTCATTCTGAAAAGTTTTTTTTACGGCGGCTTTTATCATTTGATTAAACCTGATATAATCTTTGCGGAAACAAAACTATTCACCTGAAGGCATTGGAAAACTGTGCAAAAAACAATTATTACACGCGCCGCTCTTGTTCTGATGTTTGCTCTAATCTGTCTTACCAGCCTTTTTGCGGAAGAAGCAAGAATAACCGACATAAGATTCTGGCAGAGCCCTGAAGAAGCCCAGGTCGTTCTTGATATCAGCGCTCCTCCAAGAGTTTCAGACGTATCGATGCTGCGCGACGGCACGCTTTACTTCGACATTTCAGAATGTGCGTTCAGACCGGGGCGCCAGAGATATCCGCTGCAAAACCCATTTCTTGAAGTTCTGACGGTTCAGCAGAACGATGACAAGTCAGCGCGTGTGTTCTTCAGGGTTCCGCAGGGTGTAGAGGCCAAAACCTTCGTCCTGGCGAAAAACGACCGCAAAGGCGACCGCATCGTTATCTTCCTGCGCGAACCGCAGGCGACATTAATGCAGAAAAGAAATGCCGAACTCTTTGAGGTCAACCGCCTAAAGGCCGGTAACGTCAAAATAGTTGTCATCGACCCCGGCCACGGCGGCGAAGACCCAGGAACACGACACAACGGCATAATCGAAAAAAATTACGTCATGACCATGGGTAAGCTGATTAAAGCCTATTTTGACCGTGACCCGCGTTTCAAAGCAATTCTTACCCGCGACGGCGATTATATCATTCCGCTCGAACGTCGCCGGGAAATCGCTGAACGACTGGGTGCAGACGCTTTTATCAGCCTGCATGTCAACTACAATTCGAAAAAGATCATCAGAGGCATAGAAGTTTATTATGAATCCCCCAAAGGTGCAGTTGGCGAGGCAGAACGCCTGGTTGCAGAAACTGAAAACCAGGTCGACTTTGCCGGGGCGATGAACAATGCAGCCCCGATCATCACCAAGCGCGAAATCATCGAAAAACAGGCCATAACCATGAATAAAAGCCGGCAACTCGCCGAAAAAGTCGAAGCCCAGCTTGGCGCTTCGGTCGCAGAACTGCCCTCGCGCGGTGTCAAACGCGCCGGGTTCAAAGTTCTGCACTCGATGGCCATGCCGTCTGTTCTGGTTGAATTCGGCTATGTTTCAAACCTCAGCGATGCCGAAATTCTCAAAAACTACACAGCCAGAACCAGACTTGCCCAGGGTCTTTACTTTGGCGTCCGCGACTTCCTTCTCGGCCACATCGAAGAAGGCTATGACACCGGCTACCTGGACTTCATAAAAACCGCCGCAGCCGAAAGAGCCCGCAAAGCGGTTCTGCGCAAAACTCAGGCGGCGACAAAAACGGCAGCGCCAGGAAAAGCCCGCACTTACAAAGTAAAAGCTGGCGACACTCTTTCCGGAATTGCTTCAAAACATGGCGTTTCAACCGCTGCAATCGCCAAGGCCAACAATCTTTCGTCAAAGCAGGTTATCAAAACCGGACAAACACTTGTTATTCCGGCAAAATAAAGGATTTGCAGAGTGGAATTTTTCAGCAATCTAAAAATCAAGACCAGACTGTTTTTCACAATGGTTCTGGTCTCTCTGATACTCCTTGGGATGACTTTTTTTACTTCTGAACGTATCAGAAGCGCAGTTAAAAGTCAGATTCCACTGCAGATTCTGACGATCCTCAATTCAGAAGCTGGAAAAATAAACGCCAGCATGCGTGGCTATGAACAGACACTTTCTTATCTGACACGTCTGAATTCGACGATACAGTTCCTTTCCTGGATTGAACAGGCGCCAGACGAGGCACAAATGATCGAGCAGTGGAGACAGGTTCTCAAGGCTCCGGTTGCCGGTCTTCTCACTAAAAGTGAGGAAGTTCAGATAAACGACATTATCGATATCGCAATTCTCGATGCCAATGAACAGACGGTTTTCCGCCTGGTTACCAACGGCCGCGAGCCCGGCAAGGAAGAACCTCCATACGAGAAATTCATTAACGGTAAAATGCGTGACACCATGGAAGCCGAGGGAATCTTCCGCAGCCAGGTTTTCTTTCAGATGAATGCCGATGATTACAAGGAAAGGGTTATCTACCTTTTCAAGCCGGTTTATTATCAGAGAAAAAAAATTGGCACAATCACAATGGCAATCAGCCTTGAAACTCTTTTTGAAAACGTTCCTGGCGCGCTTGCCAACGTCGGTGGTAAAACTTCGGTCATTTCGAGTGAGTATTCACAAAACGGCTTCTACCTCGCGCATTCAGACAGCGAAAACATTCTTGACCCGCAGCGCCGTATTTTTCTCAACTCAAAAGAACCGGAGCTACAGGATCATGCTGAACGCATTGTCACCAATAAGAGCGGTTTTCATGAATTTCTTCTTGCCGAAAAATCCAATATTCTGCTTGCCGCTTCACCGGTGCAGAACTCAAGCTGGGTATTGCTGACCGTCGTTGACACGCAGGGCCTGATGGGCGCACTCAACAAGGCTCAGAACTTTTCCCTTTTTCTCATCATCTTCGGCCTCGTAGTAATGACCGGTATCACCATGGTGGTCATCAATGGTGTAGTTAAGCAGATTCGCGGCGTATCTCAGGGCCTCGAAGAGATCTCACGCGGGCGCGGCGATCTGACCAAGCGCCTTGCCATTGTTGGTAAAGACGAACTGACTGAAGTATCAGAAAGGTTCAATCGCTTCATCGGTTACATTCAACGCCTGCTGTTGCAGATTCAGGATGTTATCAACCGCCTGTCACACATGGCCAACGGCATTTCGAATCTGACCTTTCAGTCAAATGAGTCGATTCAAAATATTTTCGGGAATACGCAGCGCATCACCAAAGCCTCGAAAGATTCAGCCACCACGCTTGAATCTACAGCAGCGGCCATTGAAGAAATCTCGGCCAATTCTCAGCTGATCGCCAAGCGCTCGAACCGTGCCTATGAAGAATCAGTTCAGAACCGCCTCAAGGCCACTCAGGGCATGGAAGCCGTCAGAGAAGCCTCGACCACAATCAAAGAAATTGAACGGGCCGTTGGTGATTCTTCGAGGGTTCTTGAAGAACTCAAAGGGCAGTCACGCAAAATCGGAAAAATCGTTCTCACGATCACCGCTATTTCGAGACAGACAAACCTGCTGGCACTCAATGCCGCAATCGAAGCTGCCCGTGCCGGGGAACAGGGCAAAGGCTTCGTCGTCGTTGCTGCCAACGTCAAGAAGCTTGCCGAACAAAGTGCCAAGGCCGCCGAAGAAATCGGCGCCCTTATCGGAGAAATTCAGCACAAGACCAACAAAGCCGTTGAAGAAATGAGCCTTGGCAAAGACAAGGTTCAGGAAGGCGTTAAAATCATCAATCAGGCCGGCGGTTATCTCGATGAAATCGGCATGGCCTCCGAAAGTGTTAACGTCCAGGTTCAGGACATCAGCAAATCATCGGTTGAGCAGAGTAAAAATATCGAGGCGATCAGTCTTTCGATCGAAAATCTCTCGATCACCACCAAGACCACAACCAAAGAAGTCGACGGCGTTCTTGAGTCACTCAAATCGCAGCGTGACTCTATCCAGGATATGGCTAAGATCACCAAGCACCTCAGCATGGTTGCTGACGAAATGAATCGCATGCTCGCGCACTTCGTTCTTGAAACACGCGAATTCACAGGCAGCGTTCGTCAGACACATAGTGAAGAAGAGCCGGAAAACATGGCAGCCATGCTTGAAGATAAAACCGCTGAAGCAACAATAAAGCCTGCAGGCTCAGCCGACAAAACCGCACAAAGTAAAGCGGCAAAATAAATCGGCGCTCCGGAAACATTGAAAACTCGGCCTTAATGTGTTAGTGTAGCACGTTTCAAGATTGGAGTTCATTGTTTCGCAGGAGATGTTGCATCATGCTTGAGCCCAGAAGTTTTTCCGGTGGCCTGCATCCGCCCGATTTAAAGGCCACTGCAGATAAAGCCATAGTCAATCTGCCAATCCCATCCAAAGTCGTTCTACACGTCTCTCAGCATATCGGTGCACCCGCCAGGCCAACCCAGAAGATAACTGACAAAGTTGTTTGTGGGCAGTGCATCGCTGAGCCAGGCGGTTTTGTTTCTGCTCCGGTACATGCCACAATATCTGGCACCGTTATCGGTGCCGGTAATTTTATGCATCCGTTTGGGGTTCCAAGCCCGGCGATTGTCATCGAACGCTCCCCTGACATACAGGAGCCGGTGTATACCGCAGAAGACGGTCTCGGCCTGCCCGTAGAAGAAATTAAAAAGCGCATTCAGCAGTCTGGTGTGGTTGGCCTTGGCGGCGCGACTTTTCCGACTCACGTCAAGCTCTCTCCTCCCGAAACCAAGCATATCGACACGGTTATTCTCAACGGCGTCGAATGTGAACCGGCCCTCACCGCCGACCATCGCCTCATGCTTGAAGAACCAGATCGCATAATCAATGGTCTCAAGCTGATCATGAAAGTTCTCAACTCTGAAAAGGGCATCGTCGGCATCGAAATGAACAAGCCCGACGCCATCGCCCTGTTCACCGAAAAGTTTAAAAATGAAAAAAACCTTTCTGTACAGCCGCTTGAAGTAAAATACCCTCAGGGCGGCGAAAAACAGCTGATTTATGCCTGCCTCGGCCGCGAAATCCCTTCAGGGAAACTGCCGATGGATGTCGGCGTCGTCGTACAGAATGTCGCTTCTGCCGCAGCAATATCTGACGCTGTCAACCTGCAGAAACCTTTGATGGAGCGCGTCGTCACGCTTGCCGGCAATTGCGCAACAAAACCCGGAAACTACCGGGTTCGCATCGGCACTCCGGTTGGCGATTTCATCGAAATGGCCGGCGGCCTCAAAGCCGACATACCGCTTAAAAAAGTCATCATGGGTGGCCCGATGATGGGTTTTGCCCTTTTCGATCTCAATGTCCCGATCATCAAGGGAACCAGCGGCGTCCTCTGCTGGGATGAAACCCAGGCGATTGTTCCGGTTCAGACAGCCTGTCTGCGCTGCGGCAGTTGTATCAGAGCCTGCCCTATGGGTCTGCTGCCTCAGCAGATGAAGCAGCTCGTCGACCACAAAAAATGGGAAAAGGTCGATCAGATCGGCATGCTCGACTGCATCGAGTGCGGCTGCTGTGCCTATGCCTGCCCGGCCGGCCTGCCACTGGTGCAAACCTTCAAACTCGGCAAGAAAAACGTCATGGCTGAACGCAAAAAATCAGCCGCAAACAAAGGATAAGCTGGAATGAGTGCAATATCCACAGCAACCACCTCTTCAGTTCCAAGACTTCTGGTAACCACGTCGCCGCATATCCAGTCGGGCCTTTCGGCCTCGCGGGTCATGTGGGATGTCAACCTTGCCATGCTTCCGGCGCTGGTAATGGCCACACACAACTTTGGCCTGCGCGCTGCGCTTGTAATCGGCCTTTCAGTCGCCGGTGCGGTTGCAGCCGAATTTCTGATCCAGAAATTTCTGCTGCAGAAACCCTCAACCCTGTCTGACGGCAGTGCTGTCGTAACCGGCATTCTGCTCGCTTTCTGCGTTCCGGCTGCCCTGCCCCTGTGGGTCGCCTTTGTTGGTGGCTTCGTCGCGATCGCCCTTGGCAAACAGGCCTACGGCGGTCTTGGTCAGAACATCTTCAACCCGGCGCATGTGGCCCGTGCCGTTCTTCTCGCCAGCTGGCCGGTTTATATGACAACCTGGCTCAAACCCGGTCAGGGCTATGGTATTGCCGATGCGATAACCACGGCAACTCCTCTCGGTCTTCTCAAAGAAACCGCCCGCGACACCCAGCTGATGGAAAAAATAACCGCCGAAGGTGGCAATCTGATCGGCTACGTCATGCAGAAGCTTCAGATCACTTTTTCTGATCTTTTTCTCGGAGTGAATTTTTCCGGTTCGCTCGGCGAAACCTCGAAACTGGCGCTGATCATTGGCGGCATCTATCTGCTCATTCGTGGTCATATCAGCTGGCACGGACCGGTTGCGATGACTGCAACAGTTTTCGCCGGCGCCTTCATTGTTGGCGGCTCTCTACACTATGCTCTGTTCCATCTGCTTACCGGAGGCCTGATCATTGGCGCGCTTTTCATGATTACCGACATGGTCACCTCACCAATGACCAACAAGGGGCACCTGCTGTTCGGCTTCGGCTGCGGTGCCATAACCCTGCTCATCAGGCTCAAGGGCGGCTACCCTGAAGGCGTCTGCTACTCGATTCTGATCATGAATGCCTTCGTGCCTCTCATCGACAAATTTATGATTCCAAAACGCTTTGGAACCAGTTCTCAGGAGACCGTATCATGAAAGATATGCTGCACATGGGTCTTTTTCTTTTTGTGATTGCAGCAGTTGCCGGCGTTCTGCTCGCTTACACCGAAAGCGTCACCGCCCCTCTGATTCTCGAAAACCAGCGCAAAGCCGAAGAACTCGCCCGCCGCGAAGTGCTTCCGAACGCTGAAAAATTCAATGAAAGCCAGTTTGCAGACGCTGCCGCCAGCCAGACTTATTCGTATTCGACCGGTCTCACCAGCAACGGCGAAGTTGCCGGTGTCGTGATCAAAGTCGCCCCCAAAGGCTACGCCGGCCCCATAGAAATGGTCGTCGGCATAGACAAAAGCGGCAAAATCAACGGGTACAAGATTCTTACTCAGAAAGAAACACCAGGGCTTGGCACCAAGCTTTCAGAGCCGGTTTTCGCCGAACCTTTCAAGAAGCTGATCTCCGAAAAAGCCACCCCGGTACTGCTCGTTAAAAAAGATGGCGGCGACGTTGATGGCATTACCGCCGCAACCATCAGCTCAAGAGCTTTTTGCAAAGGTGTCAACGAAGCGCTCGACCTGTTCAAAAAAGTTCAGCCGCAACTGACGGCCATTCCACAGGCCCTGACCCTGCCAGCAACTCCGGCAGACACTGTTTCGCAGACCTCAATCACAGGAGGTAACCAGTGAACAGACTCGCAGAATTAACCAAAGGTATCTGGAAAGAGAATCCGATCTTTGTAATTTCGCTCGGCATCTGCCCCACCCTCGCGACCTCCTCGTCAATGACCAATGCGCTTGGCATGGGAATCGCTGTCACCTTTGTTCTCATGGGCAGCAATGTGTTTATCTCGCTGATCCGCAACCTGGTTCCCGGCAAGATCCGCATTCCGGTCTACATCATGATCATCGCCACTTTCGTCACCATGATCGACAAGCTGATCGCCGCGTTCTCACCGGCTCTGTCGGCCAGTCTCGGCATCTTCATTCCGCTGATCGTCGTAAACTGCATCATTCTCGGTCGCGCCGAGGCTTATGCCTGTAAAAATGGTCCGCTTGATTCACTGCTCGACGCAATCGGCATGGGCATCGGCTTCACCATCGCCCTTTCCTGCCTCGCGTTTTTCCGTGAGCTGCTTGGCGAAGGCAAACTTTATGGCTTTCCGATTCCGTTCTTCAAGGCTGACCCGGCCCTGATCATGATCATGGCCCCCGGCGGCTTCGTGGTTTTCGGCCTGCTGATCGCCCTTAAACGCTTTATGGAAGCGAAAGGAGCCACTAAATGAGCGCCAGTATCATCAGCATTTTCATCGTTGCAATTTTTATCGAGAACTTCGTTCTCAACCAGATTCTCGGTCTCTGCCCATTCATCGGTGTTTCAAACAAAATCGACTCAGCCGTTGGCATGGGCTTTGCTGTTACCTTTGTCATGGTCATGGCCGGGGTCGCAACCTGGGCAACTCAGGCCTTTCTGTTGATACCGCTACAGCTTGAATACCTGCAGACTATCTCTTTCATTCTGATCATTGCCTCTCTCGTTCAGTTCGTAGAAATGGTAATACGCAAAACCGCTCCGGCTCTATATCAGTCGCTGGGCGTTTTTCTGCCGCTGATCACCACCAACTGTGCGGTTCTTGGGGTCGCTCTTCTCAACATCAAGAAAAACTACGGTCTTGTCGAAAGCGCTGTTAACTCGTTCGGCGGCGGGCTCGGTTTCTTCTTTGCCCTGATCATCATGGCCGGCATCAGAGAACGCCTCGACGTTTCAGAAATACCTGAAGCGATGCGCGGCGCCCCGATCGCCTTCGTCACTGCCGGCCTGCTGGCAACTGCCTTCATGGGCTTTTCCGGCCTGGTATAAAGGACTCACCCATGCTTACTCAGATCATATCAGCTGTTCTCGTTCTTGGTGTGCTCGGCTTCATTTTCGGAGCCATCCTCTCTTATGCCTCGGTTAAATTCGAAGTCAAGATCGACCCCCAGATCGAAAAGACCCTAGAACTTCTGCCCGGAGCCAACTGTGGCGGCTGCGGTTTCCCAGGCTGTGCCGCCATGGCCGAAGCCATCGTCACCAAAGGCGTGCCGGTGAGCACCTGTCCGGTTATCTCATCTCTGAACCGCATCAAAATTGAAGAACTCGTGGGCTTGCGCAAACCCGGCGAAGAAGTTAAGAAGCCAGTCGTTAAAGCTGCTCTAATTAAATGCAATGGCCTCGACACCGCCGAATACAAAAAATTCGAATACATGGGCGTTCCGAACTGCCAGGCTGCCGTACTCCTGCAGAACGGCCCATGGCTCTGCCCGCACCGCTGTATGGGTCTCGGCTCATGCGTCGCCGCCTGCCCTTTTGATGCCATAAAAATCGGACCGCAGCATCTACCGATCGTCGACGAAGACAAATGCACCGCCTGTGGTCGCTGTGTTCTTGCCTGCCCGAAGCAGATTATCGAACTTGTCGACAAGGAAAAATTCGTTCACGTCAAATGCAACTCTGTGGAAAGGGGTGCCGATACCCGCAAAGTCTGCAAAGTCGGCTGCATCGGCTGCGGTCTGTGCGTCAAGGTCTGCGCCTACGATGCCATCAAGGTTGACAACAATCTTGCTCACATCGAATATGAAAAATGTGTCGGTTGTGGCGCCTGTGTCGCCAAATGCCCGCAAAAAACAATCATCATGGAAGACAAGCCCCAGTTCAAGGGTCGCGTCGCTCTGATCGACCAGGATGCCTGCATTGGCTGCACCATCTGCCACAAAGTATGCAAGTTCTCTGCTGTAAATGGCGGAACCCCGAAGGAAAAGCATTCGATCATCTCCGAAAAATGCGTCGGTTGTGGTCTTTGCGCTGAAAAATGTCCGAAAAAATGCATCAGCATGGTCGATAAAGCCTGACCGGAAAATAAATGCAACATCTTCTGTATTATTTTGCCGCCTGTTTTCTGATCGGCAGTCTGCCAATCGGCGAAGCCGTAGCACGCCTCAAAACCGGAAAAACCCTGCTGCTGCCAGGAAGCCGTAATACCCGTCCACCCGGCGAGATGTTCGACACACTCGGAATCCCGACCGGCATTCTGATCTGTCTGCTCGATGGTTTCAAGGGCTTTATCACGGTTTTCCCGCTGGCAATCTATTTTCTTGGCGAAAATCCTTATCAATACTGGTGGCCGGTCAGCCTTGGCGGCTTTCTGACTGTATTCGGCCATTGCAACAGTCTGTTTCTCGGCTTCAAGGGTGGGCGCGGTCTCGCACCAACCTTCGGCGTCATGATCACCCTGCTGCCGGTACCTGCGGTTTTTGCCTCGCTGCTTGGTTTCTGGCTGGCCTTCTGGGGTCTGTCAAGCAAACCGGGGGCACTGAGTGCCGCCGGAGCCATGCCACTGCTTTCTATTGCCTGGGTTCTGGCGATCCGGCCAGATGAAATCAACTATTTGTATGTGGTTGCCACCATGTCAATCTGGACAATGTGGGAACACCGTGATGAGCTGCTCAGCTATATGGGCATCCGCCCGACGAACGTTCCTGCTGCCCCTCTGCCGCAGGCGACAGCGCATGAAAGCCCAGAATCAGTAGCCAACAACGAAACTCAGGGATTGTAAGTTACTTCGAGGCGATCGCTCGCCATTTTGATGGCGAACTTCGACGGGTCGGCATCCCTCAGAAAGGTTTCGAGAAAAAATTCGCGGGCCCCGGGCGCTACGGTTTTATAGGGGTGCCGCGGCTCAATGAGAAACCCGCCAACTTTGCGTTGTTTGTCAAAATAGATCGTCACCAGATATACCGACATCGTCAGCCGGCTATATTTGCCAAAGGCATACGAATGATTCTTGGCACCCTGGTATTTCAGCATGTCCTCGACCTGCTTGACCGGCAGACCGAAAAGTCCGACCGGCTTGTCGGTTTCAGGCGCCTTCATATGGTTATCCATATAAGGATCATAATTCGGAACGTATGGCCCTGAAGCCTGTTGAACTGTCGTTCCAGCTTCTTTGCCGGTTGTCTTGACGGTTTCACCTGAATCAGTGGTTTTATTAGAAGTCTGAGTGGTTTTACTCTCAGCTGTGGTTGTTTTTACAGATTTGTCCATCGGGGTGCCGTAAAGTTGCATCGACTGTGCCAGAAGGTCTGTTTTTGCAAAGCCCAGAAACAAAACAAGAAGAAGTTTAAAGGTTTTTCTTTTCATACAAACAGGTTACAATATTTTCGCATGACTTATCCATAACATCGAATACCAGGAATATTTTTATGAGCCTTCAGGGAAAAGTAACCGCAGTAGAAGAACTTACCGTAACCGTAGAAGTAGTTCCAAAGGCTGAATGTAAAGGCTGCCACGCATGTTCAGGGCTGACCGGCGATGGAAAACCCGGCATGAAAGCAATCAAGGCCATCAAAGGCAGTTTTTTCGTCAAACCCGGTGATGAGGTGGTTCTCGACCTTAATCCTGGCGAAGGCAGTATTGCAGCCCTGCTGGTTTTCGGTTTTCCGATGGCGGCTTTTTTTGCCGGACTGTTTCTGGCACCGACTCTCAGCGGATATCTGGGCTACGGCCTGAGCGATTCATTCAGAGTAATCTGCGGGTTTTTAGGGATGGGTGCAGCTTTCGCTCTTCTGGCCATATTTTCAAGATCAAAACATGCCAGCCGCCTGACCATGAAAGTCGTTAAAATCGTCGACCCGGCAGAAGCCACTGCAAAAAAAACCTGCCCAGTCAGTTCAGAGCAGGCACAGTAAAACGCCTGTAAAACATGGCTGGCCCATTCCTGCGTCACCTTTCAGAAAAAAACCGGCAATGGCGCAATGCGCATTATTGATTCCTGTAAAATTAAAATCTGGTTAACCGGTTCGACGGCCCGGTCTATCAGTCGGGTTGCTTTTTTGCAAGACAGGAGGTCTGCGATACTCGTCAGCATCAGGATAGATGCTGACGGGTGCTCCAGCTTAATTTTGTTATTAAGTTTTCGCTCAGCAGAACCGCTCTATCCTGCGCGGTTCTGCATAAGCACATCCTGTGCAAAACAAGCTTACGAAAAAGGCCATGGCGCGCACATTCCTGTTGCGCCATGCCATAACCGCCATCCTGGCGTAACAATCCCGACTTCTCCCCGTGCCTTATCCTACCCAAAAACCGGCTTTATTTATGCAACTATCAATAAAAAAACAAAACGGGTTAAAAAAAAGTTCCCCGGTTTAAAATGCCGGGGACAAAGTGAGAGGATCTTTTGAGAGGATACTTGAGTCATCGGGGAGATGACAAAATTATAAAAAGCTTTCCGGGTCATGCGGCGACCGTTCTTCGATTATGCTGCGGTTTTAGGAGGGATCAGGTGTGTTGAGCTGATGTGGAAAGAGGATTATTAGTGCTGTAGCATAGAGTGTGACCATGTAGCAGCCGTGCATTAACTGTGGAGTAACAAAGTACGGTAATACTTTAGACGACCCGGAAAACGCTTTTTCGATTTTCAAAGAACTTATACTTTTATATGAGCAATATCCGTGCCAACTTTTTTGAAACAGCCTGGAATTTTTATATTTTTCACCAACAAATCGAGCACTCACCTCACAAATTCTGCATCTGAAGCGGCATACAGATCTATTAAACTATTTTTTTCAGAAGTTCAGATAATTGAAAAATTTGCCCGGCAGAAACTGACATCTGGCAATTCGGTTCACCCATGCCATTCGTCACATAGAAATCCGGGCGTCCCCTTCAGGGTTGTCTCCAGGGTCGAATCCATTGCCCCAGACGCTTGTTCGAGACATTTCCGTCAGCCAGAATGACGATAACCCGACAATTCAAATGCAACAATAACTGGTGCGCAGATAACTGGCCTGGCCATTGCTGACAGCCATCCTGAGCGACTTTCACCAGCATTCTCTTTTGATCTGACACAAGGGTTAAAATATCACACTGCCTGCCTTAAACCCGAAACCGACCGGCATGTGTTTAAAAAACCTGTTCTGTTATAGCCACATTTGCCGCAAAATAAAAACCACTCCCACAAAAAGCCCAAAAGCCTCATCAATAGTAATATTTTCAATCATAAACAGGCAATTCTACATTTGCTGTTATTTTTGTACGGTGGGGTTAATTTTTCCCACATGTGAATTTTTTTCACACCCCTTAGAACCCTGAATTATTCTTAATACTCACCCCTCAATTTGCCGTTGTTAAGGCAAAAAATGCTTCCAGACCCACACCTTTTTGTGTTTTTTTTCACAATAATAAATAACCGTGCTTTTTTTTCACCTTTTCCCGAATCAGGGCCTCGCAAAACTTTGGCGATTGCGGTATTATCAGATTCATGAAAAACATTGTTCTTACCGCCCTGAATACCCGCCACACCCACAGTGCCCTCGGCCTGGCTTATATCAAATCGTTCTGGGAAAAAGACCCCGCGCATCAGCCCTTGAATCTGATCGAATTCGACCTCAATCAGACCAATGAGGGCATAATCGCCGACCTGATTCTATTGAAACCGGATATTCTGGCTTTCTCGGTCTACATCTGGTCGTTGCCGCGAACTCTGGCGGTAGCAGGCGCCATAAAGGCAGCCTTCCCCGATTGTCTGATCATTTTTGGCGGTCCCGAGGTCTCTTTCAATTCAGAGGCAGTCATGGCAGGTTGCCCCGCAATCGACTTCATTGTCAGAGGTGAGGGTGAGATCACTTTTTCTGAGCTGCTCGAAACTTTGTTGGCAGGGCAACCCACCGATACAATTGCCGGCGTTACCAGGCGCTGCGCTTCCGAAATCATCAGAAATTCCGATCGGCCATTTATCAAAACTCTTGATGAGATACCCTCGCCTTTCCGGTCTGGTATCTACAAAGGTGTCCACAGCTTTACCTACTACGAAGCTTCGCGTGGCTGCCCGTCACGCTGCACCTACTGCCTGAGTTCGGTTCTTGGGCCGGTGCGCAACCATTCAATCGAACGGGTCAAAGCTGACCTCGACTGGTTTTTCAATTCTGACTACCGCCAGGTGCGCTTTGCTGACAGAACTTTCAACTTTGACCGCGAGCGCGCCCGCGAAATTATCACCTACATCAAGGCTAACAATCACCGTAACATCAATTTCCACTTCGAAATTCAGGCTGATTTTCTCAGTGAAGATATCATCGACCTTCTTTCTGACGCCCCCGACGGCATGTTCCACCTCGAGATCGGCATTCAGTCTACTAACCCGGACGCTCTCAAAGCCGTAAACCGCCGTTTCAACCTTGAAATCCTGCGCGACCGTATCGGTCAATTGAAAAAACGCACAAAATGCCATCTGCATCTCGACATTCTCGGCGCCCTGCCCTGCGATACTCTGCGGCATTTTTATCAGAGCCTCGACGACGTCTGGAACCTGTCACCGCACAGCATTCAGATCAGTCTGGTCAAGGTATTGCGCGGCACGCCGCTCGAAAACCAGCTCAAAGAAGGCCGGCTGGCCGCGATGAGTGAGCCCCCTTATACGGTTTTGCGCACCAGATGGTTGTCACCTGATGAGGCAATCAGAATTCAGGATGTCGGCAAGCTGGTCGAGGGCATGCACAATTGCGAAAGGTTCCCGGCAGCGCTGACCTTTATGGTTCTACACCTTTTCAAGGGCTCTGCCGCCTCCATGTATGACGCGATGGCCGTTTACTGGCGCCAGAAAAAGCTGCAGTTCTTCAATTTCAGTCCGGAAAACATGGCGCGCCAGCTGCTTGCTTTTGCCGGTGCCGGCACCCCAGACCGGTCACTGCTGGCCCGCTGCCGCTCTTTGATCGAGCACGAACTGCGCCTGACGCAGAAAATTCCGGCCGGCGAAACCTTTGCCGGGCCTGATTTCGAGCCAAGATTAAAAAAACACCCGTTCAGAGTCACGCAAGGCATACGGGTTTTCTGGTATGAATTCGACCCGGTCGCAATGGCCGCAGACCCCGCCAATGTGGATTCCGGCGCAATCTTGCCGTTTGTTCCGGTGGTTTACCGTTTTGAGCGTGATCTCTCGGCCACACCGTCGATTGAGATTCTCGACTTCGACCTGGCGTTGCGCTTTGCGCTTGCTGCCGTGCAGAATCGCGCTGACCCGGCCAAGATTACCGAGCACTGGGCCAGCACCTTCCCTCAGCTGGCGGTTCCGGATTTTTCGGCCGCTCTTGAAAAATTGCAGGCAGACGGGCTAATATATAAGGCACAAAATCATTAACGAGGTGATATTCATGCCTTTTTATACCTACCGCGCCCGCGAGCCCGAAAAGAGCTGTGATTATTGCCGCGACAGCTTTGAGATTTTTCAGAAGATCAAAGATGACAGCCTCGAAATCTGCCCCGACTGCGGTAATGAGGTTGTGAAAATTATGCACCCCACCGCTCAGGTCAAAGATGATTCTACAAATAAGCTGCTTTCAGACGATAATCTCAAGAAGCATGGCTTCAAAAAGCTGGTGAATGCCGGAGGCGGCAAGTTTGACGAAGTTGTCTGACATCAGTCTGCCGCAAGCGGTGCCCTTCAGAGGTGTCATGCTGCCGGTTCTGGCGACCCCCACCCCGTTTTCATTTTCTCGCGTCACTGTCAGAAACAATGCCCTGCAGCTGGCGCTGTCATCTCTGCCGCGCGACAACCGCGAGCTCGCCGGCCATATCGTCGCCCAGATTGACGGCTGGCTCAGAGCCCAGGCGCGCCGTGCCCTATGCGAAGAGGTCGAACGGCAGAAACAGCAGTATGGCTTTTCATACAACTCAGTGGCGATCAAGGACACGCGCTCACGCTGGGGCAGCTGCTCTGGCAAAGGCAATCTCAACTTCAGCTGGCGGCTGATTATGGCCCCAGATGAGGTTCTAAATTATGTGGTCACCCACGAAACCGCTCATCTGAGCCATCTTAATCATTCCAGCGATTTCTGGAACCTGGTGCGAGAAAGATGCCCGGGTTTCCGGAAAGCAAAAAGCTGGCTCCAGAGTAACGGAGCCAGCCTGATGAACTGGAAACTCAGCGTTCGATAAGAGTCAGCAGCTCGGCCGCCTTGGCGTTGCCCTGCATTTCTTCGAACTTCAGCATGTCTTTGATGCGGTTTTTGATTATCTGCAGCTTCATTTTGCCTTCGTCGGTCTGGTCGTTGTAATAAAGTGCAAAGTCAACGATCAGTTCAGCTTCACCGGCGGTCAGTGCTTCTTTGATCGCGTCAAACAATTCAGCTTCGCCTTTTGCAATTTTCTGGAAAGCGAAATCATATTCGATTTCGGCGGCTGATTTTTTATTTTCGTCATTTTCGCCGAGTATGATGCCGGCCGACTCTTCAATATTGACGCTGCTGACGATTTCTTCCATGATCGAGCGAGCCCGCGACCGGTCAGTGCGGCGGGCAGGGCTGCTGCCATTACTGCGGCTGGCAACTCTCGGAGCCGCCGAAGAACCGGCGCCAACCTTGCTGACTCTGAAAGAAAACGCGGCGGGTGCGGCATTTTTCGCGAACGCCTGTTCGGCCTTCATCGCTTCGGGGCCGCGGTTAACGACCACCATCATCAGTCGGTTATGTTTTTCAGAGATTTTAATAACGTCCATGGCCTTGTAGTCTTTGATGTTCAGCCAGGTAACTTCAGGGGAAGCATCTCCGTCGGCTGTGTAAGCCACGACAGCGACGTCAAAGGCGTTGGCATAGCCGGCAGCGCTGACTTTCTGGCCGGCAAAAGCGAAGCGGGCATCTGAGCCTCTGAAAGCGGAGGGATTGATCTGAATGGCCTTCGCAGACCAGCATTTTACGTGACCTTTGCCTTCGTAAGGTGCCCCGTCAACCTTGATTTCTGGCTTCAGGGTAAAACGCGACAGACTCTTTTCGTAGCTGTAGGCACCGCGTTCGATGCGGTCGTCGTTGAGATAGTTGGCGACGCAGAAGCTGCGGAAAAGGTTACGCACATTATTTTTGATGCCCTGTTTGTCGATAGCCGCGTTAAGCCCGGAGAGCCCCTGCGACTTCTGGGAGACCATGCGCCTGATAAACGCGCGGCGGCGCTCATCGGTGCTGGCGATGCGGGTAGATATATACTGAGCCCAGAAATAGACCTGACCGTAGTTGGCGAGCATATTATCGTCAGACCAGGCAAGCATGTTGTTGTCAGGGCTGCGCATATAAGCTTCGACCTGCGACGGATGACCGTAGCCGCACAGGAAAGGCGCCAGCTGCGACAGGCTTTCGTTGACCCAGGTAAATTCTTTCGGGTCGGCGCTCCAGTGGATCATGTGCTGAAATTCATGAGCGAGAACGCTCAGAAATTTATCTGAGGCCGGGTCACCGGGGTAAACATCGAGATAAAGCATTTCGCGCTGGTTGCTGTTCGGGAACTTGCTGCGGCCGTAGCAGTCACCAGCGTTGAAATAACCGGCGGTAAAGCCTTTGACTCCCTTGTCGGGGCTGTAGAAATCTCTGATATCAAGCAGAAGCAGAGTAATTTTTGCTTCACCATCGATGCCGGGCGATCTTTCGTTGCCGAACATTGATCGGCATTCTGAATAAATCTTACCATCAAAAGCTTCGGCAATGCGGTTTACAGATTGAGAGCTGACATTGCGGCCCTGTTCAACGTAGATCAGGCAGTGCCTGCCGATTTTTGTCAGGCGGGCCTTGATGTTTTCGTGAGCGTTTCTGACAACGTTGAAGGTGCTGAAAGTTTCGATGTCGCCAACTTCGCGGGGTTTCTGGTCAGCGTAGGCAACCAGCCCGGGAATCTGTGGTGCTGCAGCGGCAGCGCCCGAAAACGCTTCAAGATCAGGGGTATCGGCCAGAGCTTCGGTCTGACGCGCGAACAACTGCGTCAGATCTACTCCTTCTTCGGTCTGTGAGTATGCCGGCAGAGCGAGTAAGGCGGCAATCACTGCGGCACAGGCTGATTTAAGGATTCTATTCGGCATGCAGGCTTCTATCTCCCAATGAGGATGCTTATTTTTTGATTATACAGATTAACAAACCAACCCGCCATTCTCTAACCAGAAAAAAGTCCGAAAATTTTACTAAAATTTGAGCTGGTCTCTTTTGTTTGGGTTTTACATTCAATAGCACCGTGCTGAGTGGTATGTTCCAAAATGGAACATACCACTTGTTCAACCAACTCACCGCTTTCAAAAATATTTTTCAGGTGCTTTATCATAGCCGGTCTCTGAACATCAAAAGTTCAGCCATCATTTTAGCGGTGGTCCGAGAAAATTGGTCAAGCCTATAAGTGATGAATCAGTATAATTATAAAAACAGGAGCATCATCATGACAAAACGACCAAGACGAAATCACGGCCCCGCTTTCAAGGCAAAAGTGGCATTAGAAGCTCTTAAGGGCGAAAAAACTCTTTCGGAACTTGCTCAGCAGTTTGAGGTTCACGCGAATCAGATCATGCAGTGGAAAAAAGAGCTTCTGGAAAGGGCAGACGAGCTGTTTGAAAAAGGAAAACGCAAAAACGATGGGCCAGATATCGTTGAATTACACGCTAAGATCGGCGAGCTGACTATGGAGAACGATTTTTTATCGGGTGCGCTCGGTCGCATGGGGCGGCCGAGCGGAAGCAAATGATTAATCCAGATAATGAACTGACAATTTCGCGCCAGTGCCAGCTTCTTGGCCTCTCTCGCTCATCGTTCTACAGCCAGAACAAAGCCGTTAGTCAGCAAGAACTCGATCTTATGCTTGCGATTGACAAGATTCATCTGGCACTACCGTTCTATGGTGCCAGAAAGATCCAGGTCGAGCTTAACAACCGTGGTTTCTTGATAGGCCGAGGCAAAGTCAGACGGTTAATGCGAAAAATGGTCTTAGAAGCGATTTATCGTAAGCCCAAGACGTCAATTCCCAAGTCTGGCGACCATATCTATCCGTATCTGCTGAAAGATCTACAGATTGAGAGAGTAAACCAGGTCTGGGCAACGGATATTACGTATCTGCCGATGGCTAAGGGGTTTGCTTATCTGGTCGCGATTATAGACCTTTACAGCCGAAAGGTAATGTCATGGCGGTTGTCAAATACGATGGATGCATCGTTTTGCATAGAGGCGCTGGAAGATGCAATTCAAAGATTCGGCCCGCCGGAAATCTTTAATACCGATCAGGGCAGTCAGTTCACATCAGACTCATTTACAAGCGTTTTAAAGGCCCATGGCGTTAAGATCAGTATGGACGGCAAGGGCCGATGGGTTGACAATGTTTTCATCGAGCGCCTGTGGCGTAGCGTCAAATACGAGGAGGTTTATTTAAAGGCATACCAAACAATGCAAGAAGCAAGGCAAAGCCTGCGGTCTTATTTTATTTTCTACAACCAGAGCCGGTTTCATCAAACCCTTGACTACCAAACACCAGACATGGTTTACCTTGGAAAGCCCGAGGTCAAACTGGCAGCATGAGAATCACTTATAAATCACAAAAACTTGACCAGCAAATCGGGCCACCGCT
>OFEK01000981.1_pt1 | contig 22140 bp, 19 predicted proteins | sample 1521131 | NCBI WGS metagenome assembly OFEK01 (sample SAMN05720209, study PRJEB24109) | activated sludge metagenome | isolation source: Anaerobic digester | place: China | collected 2015-12-16
TCCCAATATAAGGAGGCCCTTTTCCGTTCCAAGAAATTATTCCTGCGAATCGTTACGTCCTTCTTTTCGGCAACCAGCGGTATCGCCAATCTCTGACAGAAAAAGAAAATTTTCCCAACATTCGGAGAATGGCTTGACCGCAATCCGTCTGATCATGGTTTCTTATCACCCGATCTCATTCGCTTCAGGATGACGTCGTCGATAACTCCTTTGCGGATCGCTTCATCAAAGAGCAATTTTTCCAATGCGCCGCCACTATCCTCCAAAAAAGACTTCCGGGCGTCCATCAGTTCAATTGTCCCATGATAAACGGCAAATCGAGCGGGAAGCCCTGCCTGCTTACCAGGATTATTCACGAGGATCCCTTTATAACCAATGTTCGCCGGTATAACCGTCTGCCGGTCATAGTTCTCGATTTTTTTCGCCGCGGCGAGATTCATTTTCAGTTTTTCGATCAGCTGCTCGTCGACCAGTTCATAAACAGGGTCAGGCCTTCCCGAGAAAAGAAGCACTCTTACCGTGATTTCCTGTTCCCCGGCGGCAACCGCGCTGCCGCCGGAAAGATTGTCCGGAAGCAGCATCGGTGCAACCAGGAGAAACAGCGCCAGAAATAGAAAAACAGTGATTTTCAATCGTTTCATCGCATACCTCCTCATTTTTACGAACCGTTACTGGATATTCTCATGTCCCTGTCCTTGCGAGCTTGAGGAACAGGAACAGAAATATCCACAGAAGTCAGTGTAGCAAAGCCACCCGGAGCAGCGATCCGCCGTCTCAGGGTTGGAAATGGGGTTGCCCGAAGCATCCAGATTGGTTGCCTGGGTTCCGCCGGGCTTATGCGACCACATGCCGTCGGTACCGAGCCGATACCAGTGATAGTCCGTCCCGGGGTCGACGACGAGGGCGATCTTGTCTTCCTTGTTCGGGCAGACGCCTGAAGCGGGAAGACGCAGGATGCCGTCATTGACCGCCGCAGCAGCTACATCGGCACAAGCCATCGGGTTCGGATAATCTCCCGATCTTCGCCCCGGTTGCGCGAACGTGTCCGTCCTCTTGTTGTTTCCGTAATTGTAGCAGTTGTTGTTTAATTGCACCGTGCCGCCGTCGTTCCAGAACGCCGGACTGTAAGGCGGGATGTTGCAGCATCCCCAGGCCGCAAGCGTCACAATGCAAACGATAAAGACTCCCGCAATTCCTTTAACCTTCATCTTTCACCTCCTACAAAAGTATTTTGTTTAACCTGGTTTTCCTTAAGGCCAAAGCCTTATTTTTGTACGAGTAAATGATGATCAGAAACAGTAAAAATGCTTAAAATAAGAATGCTTAAAGTGATGTTGAGAAAAACGCAGGAGAATAACGAAAATGAGTTCGAGAAGTATGACAGCCTTCGCCGGTTCGGCACTGTATTCCGAACGCCGGAAGCACCGGAAGAAAAAATGCAACCTTATGCGTAAGTCGTCGATAAAATTTAATTTTACAAATTAACCATAAAATAGCAATATAGATTTAATGGGGGGCTAATGGGTAGAATACTTATCTATTTCAAATGAAACATGTGTGCGTTTCGGGATATAAGGTTCGATTCAGCCCAAATCGGGAAGAAATAAAAGGAAATACTGCTTTCATTTTTTTGCATAAAATGGATAAATAAACAATAATTATGGCTGCAAAGAACGAAAAAAATACCGCGATAGATTTCAATCCTGAATTCTCGAGAGCGCTCGCGCTCATGGAAGACACGTCAAATAATATCCTGATTACGGGCAGGGCGGGCACAGGGAAGTCAACTCTGCTTGCTTATTTTCGCGACCATACGAAAAAGAAAGTGGTTATCCTTGCGCCCACCGGCGTCGCGGCGGTTAATGTTTCCGGTCAGACGATTCATTCCTTTTTCCAGTTCAAACCCAGCGTAACGCCGGCGTCGATCAAACGGAAAAAAAGCGCCGGAAAAACCATTTATAAAAAGCTCACTACGATTGTGATCGACGAAGTGTCGATGGTACGCGCCGATCTGCTCGACTGCATCGACAAATTTCTCCGCTTCAACGGCCCGGACGAAAAGCTGCCCTTCGGCGGTGTGCAGATGATTTTTATCGGCGATCTCTATCAACTGCCGCCGGTGGTTACGTCTGCGGAGCGCGAGATATTTCGCACGCACTACAGCAGCCCTTATTTTTTCAGCGCCAAAGTTTTTGATCAGTTGAATATGGAATTTCTGGAGCTCGAAAAAGTCTATCGCCAGAAGGACGATGAATTTGTCCGGCTGCTCAATACAATCCGCAACCGCACCGTGACGGATGAAGATCTGGCCAAGTTCAACTCGCGCTGCGATCCGCAGTTTGAACCTCCAGCCGGTTCCTTTTATCTTTCCCTCACCAGCACCAATGATCTGGCCGCCGCCGTCAACGAAAAGCGGCTCGCGGAGCTGCCGGGAAAAATCTGGAAAGCCAGGGGGGAAATTATCGGCGATTTCGGCAAGGAATATCTGCCGACCGACGTGGATTTGAAGCTGAAAAGAGGTGCGCAGATCATGCTGCTCAACAATGATTCTTACGGTCAATGGATCAACGGCACCATCGGCAAGATTAGAAAGTTTGAGACGGATGATGACGGAGAAGAAATTATCGTGGCCGATCTGGACAACGGCGACACCGCGCGCATTTCTCCTTATACCTGGAAAATCTACCGGTTCTTTCTGAAAAACGAGGAGCTCCGCTCCGAAGAAGTCGGTTCGTTCCGGCAGTATCCGGTGCGGTTGGCGTTTGCCGTAACCATTCATAAGAGCCAGGGGAAAACTTTCGAAAACGTGATGATTGATGTAGGAAGGGGAACTTTTGCCCACGGACAGATGTACGTGGCTCTGTCGCGGTGCACCACTCTTTCCGGCATTGTGCTCAAGCAACCGCTGAAAAAGAATCACATTATGATGGACTGGCAGGTGGTGAAGTTTCTGACCGGGATGCAGTACGCTCAATCCGCAAAAACTCTCAGCCGTGAAGACAAGCTGCAAATCATCGAGACGGCGATTAACGAAAAGGCGAGCATCGAGATTCTCTATCTTAAAGGAAAAGACGAAAAATCCCGGAGAGTAATCCGCCCGCTGCAGGTCGGTGAAATGGAATACAAGGGATACCCGTTTTGGGGACTGGACGCCTTCTGTATAAGCCGCGGGGAAAAGCGCCGCTTTAATGTAGACCGCATCCTTGAAATCAACAAGCCGGATTAACGGATGACAAGTATTTTCCGGCAGCAACTATAAAATGGCTGAACTCGAAATTAACATGTGATAAATATCACTTGCTTCTTTCTGAAGAAGCAAGTGAATCCCAGGAGTACAGGAAATGAATTTAACACCGAATCTACATGCATTTTTATGGAATTCCCCCAACATCAACAATTGCAATACCTATTTAATAACAACACCGGAGAAGAATATTCTGATCGATCCGGGCCTCGCCCCCTATTTCGATCATGTCGCCCGTGGTTTGGAGCATCTGAAGATGTCGATCAAGGATATAGATCTGGTTATCTGCACCCATGCACATCCCGATCATATTGACGCCGTCTATCTGTTCGACAACAGCACCACCCTGTTTGCCATGCACGAAACCGAGTGGCTGATGTTCCAGGAGGCCGCTGCATACCTTAATGGTTTAAATATAGATTTAAACCGCTTCAATCCCGATTTCTTCCTGGATGAGGGCGAGTTGAAAGTCGGTGACATTGCCCTGGAAGTCTTTCATACTCCCGGTCATACGCCGGGTTCGGTGACTCTCTATTGGAAAGAGACGGGCGCACTGTTCACCGGCGATCTGATCTTTAAGGAAGGTCTGGGACGCACCGATCTTCCCGGCGGTGACGGAGAGCAAACAAAAGACAGCATCCGCCGCATTGATTCTCTCGGTGCTGAATGGTTATTGTCCGGACACGGGGACATCGTCGCCGGCGCCGCGATGGTTAAAGAAAACTTTGAGAGAATAGAAAAGCTATTGTTTCAGTATATTTAAAATAATTCGAAGCAGCAATTGATTGCAAAAGGCCCGTCTTTCTACAGCCGGCTAAGGGGCAATTGCGTCGATCCTGCTTTGAGTTTCCCTCCTCAGGACGGATATGCCATGCTGATACTCGGCGCTCTTCTCCGGGTTGGGTACTATGGCGGATCCTGTGATCCCGTGTTTCCGGGCGAGCCGGTCCAGCATCTGCTGCTGGGCGGCCTGTATTATTTTCACGCGCTGTTTCCGATAGTCGGACAGAATTTCCGGCAGGGGATCACATAAGAGGGGGGCAAGAACCGATAAGAGGCTCAGCCAGCGTTCATTTTCTTTGTCGGGATCAATTCTCTGAAGTATGGCTTTGATCACCAGTTGATTTTCGTTGAGATGCAATTCCGCCTGCAACTGCGAGATTCGTTCCCGGAATTCATCAATGGACATAACCTCATCGGAATATCGCTGCAGAGCGCCCTGAAGAAGTTTTTCAAATTCATCCTTATGCTGTTGGACTTTCTCTTCCTCGGTCAGCGACATATTGCGTGTCCGCTCCATTGCCAGTTCAATTGCGCTTTTAATCTCTCCCATTCCGCTTTATCCTTCCTTACATCTGCGTTAATACAATTATTCGGTTATGCTGCAACCCGTTGCAGGATAAATTATTATGCCAGAATTATGCATTTTTCAATTACTAAATTTTTCCGCTTTACACCTTGAAACATCACAACAGTTTTGGTACGCTTCGCGGCACAAATTTGTTACATGGACATTATTGTGCTCACTTGTTGAAATAGAAAGGACTAATCTTATGCGCTTTTCCCAACGCGTCTTTTGTGGAGAGGTGAAACTGGACGACGTCGGCCGCAGGGTGCAGCTTTGCGGCTGGGTGGATGCATTCCGGGATCACGGCGGCTTACTGTTTATCCATCTGCGCGATCGCAGCGGTATTATGCAGATTGTCTTCAGCCCGGAAGTCGCGGCAAATGATGTCTGCCGGCAAGCGGCTGCGCTGCGCTCCGAATACTGCATTGCGGTTGCCGGTGAAGTTAAAAAGCGTCTTGCCGGCACGGAAAATCCCAACATTGGAACGGGAGATATAGAATTGCTGGTTACCGAATTGACGGTGCTCTCCGAGGCGGAGACGCTGCCTTTCTCCGTTTCCGAAAAGGCCATGGTTGCCGGCGCCCCGTCTGCAGGGTCCGAAAATGTAGCCGAAGACTTAAGGCTCCAATACAGATATCTCGACATCCGCCGTCCTTCAATGCGGGACAATCTGATGGCGCGCCACCGCATTTTTCAATGCGTCCGCGAATTTCTTGACTCCAAAGGCTTTCTGGAAATCGAAACACCCATACTTACGGCCAGCACCCCCGAAGGTGCGCGCGATTATCTGGTGCCCAGCCGGGTCCATCCCCGCAATTTTTACGCTCTGCCCCAGTCGCCGCAGCTCTTCAAACAACTGCTCATGATCGGCGGCATGGAACGCTACTTTCAACTGGCGCGCTGTTTCCGCGACGAAGACCTGCGCCCCAACCGGCAGCCGGAATTCACCCAGCTCGATATCGAAGCCTCTTTTATTGATGAAGAATTTCTTTACGACCTGATCGAAGAATTGACGGTCAAAATGTTCGCCGTCGGCGGCATCACGCTTGCCCGCCCCTTTCCCCGTATGACCTATGCGGAGGCGATGGACACGACCGGTTCCGACCGCCCCGATCTGCGCTTCGGTCTGCGCTTTGTCGATGTGACGGATGTGTTTGCGCAAACCAGTTATTCGATCTTCCGCCAAATTCTGCAGCGCGGCGGCTGCATCAAAGGCATCAACATTAAGGGCCAGTCCGACAAGCTCAGCAAAAATGTCCTGCAAAATGAATATGCCAGGGAAATCGCGCCGTCCTTCGGCGCTAAAGGCATGACCTGGATGCGCGCCGAAGGCGGAAAACTGGAATCCAATATTGTCCAGTTTTTCAGCCCGCAGGAGCTGGAGACGTTACAGAAAAAATTCGACGTAGCCGACGGCGACGTGCTCATCATGATCGCCGATCCATCTTATGCCATTGTCACGTCCGCGCTGGGGCAGCTGCGCCTGCACCTGGCGAAGCGTCTCGGTCTGATTCCCGAAGACAGCTTTTATCCGCTGTGGGTGACGGAGTTTCCACTATTTGAACCGACGGATGAAGGCGGCGTCACGTCCAGCCACCATCCCTTTACCGCGCCGGACCGCGTCGATTTCGATCCAAAAAACATCGAAGAGCTGCTGAAGCTGCGTTCACGGGCGTACGACCTCGTGATGAACGGCGAGGAACTGGGCGGCGGCAGCATCCGCATCAATAACCGCGATGTGCAGCGGAAAATATTTGCCGCGCTGGGGCTGACGGAAGAAGAAACTAAGGAAAAATTCGGCTTTTTCCTGCGGGCTTTCGATTTTGGCGCTCCTCCGCACGGCGGACTGGCGCTCGGTATGGACCGCACCGTGTCAATGATTTTGCAAACTCCATCAATCCGCGAGGTGATTGCGTTTCCGAAAAACCGCACCGCTGCCTGCCCCCTCACCGACGCTCCTTCTGCTGTGAAGCGGGAACAACTGGCTGAACTGGGGCTGTTGAATCTCGGCGGCCAGGATGTTTTGCCCGGCACCGCAGAAAAAGAAAACCCGGTCGATCATCTGTCCTGGGTTTCCCGCATCGGCATTGCCGCTGAGGAACGCCCCGTGATGGAGGCTATTCTTGCCCAAGCCGCTGAACTGGCTGCTCTCGCCTCCCAGAAGGCGGGCATGGAAGAGCCGATCCGCACCGTCACCCCTGTCGCCAACCGCACACGGCCGGGAACTCACCAAAAGCGATCAGCGCTGGCCGAATCCGGGCAGCTGCTCAAAAGCGCGCCCGCCGTTAAGGGCAGCTACTTTAAAGTCGCCAGCATTCTGGAATAAAGGGAGAAATCGTTATGAATTCTATTTTTTTCTATCGCAACCCCGAAACCGCAGCATCCGGCGACGGTAATTTACAGGGAGTGAAAATTGCTATTCAGCCGAACATCTCCGTTGCGGGCTGGCCGACGGATGCCGGGTCAAACGCGCTGTTTAACTTTACCGCCCTGGAAGACGCAACCCTGGTAGAACGTCTTCGCCGCGACGGGGCCTCTTTATGCGGTTCTCTGTGGACAAGTGAATTTGGCTTCGGCCTCGCGGGCAGCAAAGCCGGCGCAGCTGTCAAGGGTCAGGAAGCCGATGCGGAACTGGTTATGGACTTGATGGGCGAAAGCCGTCTGGCCGCAGCTCTGGCTTCCGTCTGCGGTTTCAAACCCAGCTATGGCCTGGTGTCGCGCTATGGCCTTGTCGGTCTGATTCCGTCGATGGAATGCTGCGGGATTCTTTCCGGATCTTTGAAAAATATTCGGGAGATTCTGAAGAGCATCGCCGGTCCGGACGAACGGGATTTTTCTCTGCCGGAAGAAAAAGCGCCGGACTTTTCCCCGCAGGATATCGATACGTCAAAAACGACCATCGGCGTGATTGCTGAGGCGCAAAGCTCACTGGCCGCCGGGAAGAAAGAGCAATTTCTCGCTGCTGTGGATCAACTGAAGCAGGCGGGTTTCAACGTCCGGGAAATGTCGTTTCCCGATTTTTCACTGTTCATGCTTGTCCATAAAATCGTCGGCTCCGTGGAGGCCTCATCCTGCGCCGGGCGTTATGATTCGGTGCGCTATGGACAGCGCGTGCCGGGCGCCAGAAACTGGAATGAGATGTATCTTTCCTCCCGCGGCGCAGCCTTCGGTACTCTGCTGAAGAGCTACCTGTTCCAGGGTGCTTTTTTTCAGTTTCAGCGCTACGAGGCCTACGAAGACGCCTGCCGCATTCGGGCGCGTCTGCGGAAAGACATGCAGCAGATCACGACGCAGGCTGATTTTCTGGTTTTGCCGGCAACAAACGAAGCATCGTCCGGTACGGATGTCAATCTTGAAAATACCTACGCTCAATTTGCCTCCACGGCTTTTGCCAACGTCACCGGCCAGCCTGTTTTGTATCTGCCGCCGACGCCGGGGACAGCGGCAGGATTGCAAATTGCAGGGCCGAGGCTCAGCGACGGCAGGCTGCTTGCACTGGGAGAGCATCTTCTCAATATCAACCGGGGAGGTAAATAGGAATGGAATTTGAAGCGGTCATCGGATTAGAAATCCATGTTGAACTCAATTGTGCAACCAAGCTGTTTTGTGATTGCCCCAACAATCCCGGCGACGACCCCAACGTCAACACCTGTCCGATCTGCCTGTGGCTTCCCGGTGCAATTCCGCGGTTGAGTCAGGAAGCGCTGGAAAAGGCATCGCTCCTGTGTCTGGGGCTGGGCGCTGAACTGCAGCCCCGCAGCGCCTTTGATCAGAAGGTATATTATTACCCGGATCTTCCGAAAGGCTACCAGTTGTCGCAGGCCCATCTCCCCCTGGCCCGCGGCGGCGGCATTGATATTACGGATGAAGACGGTAAACTCAAGAGGCTGCGCATTCACCACATCCACATGGAGGAAGATGTCGCCAAGCTGGTGCATGAAATGGAAGGACGCCTGCCGATCAGTCTGGTGGACTTCAACCGCGCCGGAGCGCCGCTGGTGGAAATCGTTACGGAACCCGATTTCCGCACACCCCATCATGCCGTAGAGTTTCTTAAGGCGCTGCGCACGCAGGTGCGTTACGTCGGCTCTTCCGAATGCAGCATGGAAAACGGCACCATGCGCGTTGATGCCAATATCTCCATTCGCCCCAAAGGCACAACTCAGATGAACACCAAGGTGGAAGTCAAAAACATGAATTCCATCCGCCACGTAAGCGACGCCATTGCCCACGAAATCAGCCGGCAGAGCGCAGCGGTGCAGGCGGGCGAAGCGGTGATTCTGCACACGCGCCTGTGGGACCCGGATAAGAAGGTCACGCTCCCGATGCGCGCCAAGTTTGAAGGACCATGTGTTCCCGACCCCGCGGTTCCGGTCATCGAATTATCAGCGCAATGGATTGAAAAGATGCGTTCGCGTCTTCCCGAGATGCCCGCTGCCCGAGCGGAGCGCTTCGTCCGGCAGTATGGACTGACCGGTGAAGAAGCAATCTTCTTAAGCACTGACCCGGAAGTGGCCGCCTACTTTGAAGCCCTGACCGGACAGGGGATTGCGCCGCGCACGTCCATGCACTGGCTGACCACGCAGTTGATTCCCGCGGTGAAAGACCGGTCACTGGAGCTGAACAGTTCACCCGTAACTCCGGCGCGCTTTGCCGCGCTTTTGAAGATGCTTTCGCAGGACGAGATCAACGCCAACGCGGCACGCGAGGTGCTGACGTATTTGTTCGAAAGTGACGAGACACCGGAAGCTATTGTGAACGCCAGGGGATTCAAGCAGGTTTCCGACGCGGGTGCGCTGGAGGCTATGATCGATAAAGTACTCTCTGCGCAGGCGGCGGCGGTGGCGGATTTCCGGGCCGGCCAGGGTAAAGCTCTGGGCTTTTTGATCGGCCAGGTGATGCAGGCATCCGGCGGGAAAGCCAATCCCAAAATGATCCGGGAACTGCTCATGAAAAAATTGAACGCGGCATCATAATTCCATTTCCAAATCAAGCGCTACCTTTGTTGGCACAGCCTGCCCCGGCGCAGGCCGGGGTCGTCGGCTTCCTCAACGTATGGATAATACGCCTCGTCGCCTCCTCCCAGCCGCCGCGGTATCATCATTGATTTGGAAATGGAATAAGAACTTTTTGCGGGTCCATCATCGGCAACGAAAGAAAAAGGGGGCTTTTTATCGCCCCCTGCATACATCTCCACTTATTCTTCTTTTTTTGAAGGTAAAACGCATTTACTTCTGAATACGTTTTATCAGTTCGTCGACAAGTGCCCGTCGTTTTTTAAGAAACTCACGAAAGTCCCTGTGCGCCAGGTCGGTGGCGGCTATTGACCGGTCCAGAACCGGAATAGCATCCTTCAACATTGCAATACTTTCCTGCGCTTCATCGTCGGTCAATTCAAAGCTCAACTTTGTTTCGAGACGCTTCAGCAGCTCATCGACGAGCGCCCGTCGCTTTTTAAGAAAGTCACGAAAGTCCCTGTGTCCCAGATCCGTAGCGGCTATTGACCTCTCCAGCGGCTTAATAACTGCTTTCAGCAATTCACGGCTTTCCACCGCTTCCTCTTCCGTAAAATTAATGGTCACCATAACAAACCTCCTTTCCCTTCTGAGTTGAAAGTTGCTGTTCATTCACCTGGTTCCGACAGACATCCCGATTTTCCACTGGTCATGTTCACTGCGGGGGGAGAACCTGTCCCTGATCGCTGTATGTGAAATATTTTTTAATAATTATAACACATTTTCTTAATAATATAGAAACAAAGTCATAGTTTTGTCAAATAATCTTTTGATATATAATTAAGATCAGGATTGATAAAATGCTGTCGCTGGGAGCTTATTTCTGAATCTGCTTTGATTACCTTTGTGGCTGCGGATATGTGGCCCGATTACTTTCCGGTAAAGAATTTTCTGATTTTGCCGCCCAGTTCCCGAAATGCAGCGCCTGTCTTTTTTCCCGTTTCCTTAAACCACTCTCCGATTGACCGTCCGGTCTTTCCAGCCTCATTTCCGGCTTCTTGCGAACCTTTTTTGACACCCTCGACGCCTTCCCTGCTGGTCTTCTTAATATCCCTGCCCAGGTCTTTAAAGGCCTGCCCTGTTTTTTGGGGAACTTCTTGCAGGCTCCGGCCTGCCTTTGCGACTCCTTCCCGGAAATTATTGGCAGTCCAAGCCGGAGCGGCCAGCCAGGCAATCATAACGACGGCGATAATAATGACGCGCATATAATCAATATCCTTTTTAGCCGGTGCTTTCAGATGCTTATGCGGGGCAGCGGCAGGCACTTGCCGGTTTACCTTGCCCTGAAAGAAGCTCCAAGCGCCGTTGCTATTCTTTCACATTCCTTTATGTCGATGCCCTGCCGGGCGACGACAGTCATGCGGGTGCGGATGCCGGCCGCGACAGCTTTCCTGGTGAAATCCAGCAGCGCCCGGTAGGAACCAGCGAAAACCGGCCGGCACAGCCGGTTATACTTTTCTTCCGATTCGGCGTTAAGGCTGACGGAAACGGCGTCAAGGCCTGCTGCTTTCAGTTCTGCGACAACGTCCCTGCCGGGATACATCAGGGCTGCATGGCCATTGGTATCCAGCCTGACGGTTATTCCCCTCTGGTGCAGCCACTTGGTTATGCGGAGCACCGTATCAAACCGGCAAGTGGGCTCGCCGAAACCGGTAAAAACCACTTCTTTATATTTAGGAAGTTCGAGGCCGGCGAGCTCGCCGATTATTTCTTCCTCCGAAGGTTCCCGGGTAAGACGGAGGTTGTAGCCGTAAACGCCGTCGCAGTTATTCCGGATGCAGAATACACAAGCGGCGCTGCACTTGTTGGTGATGTTGAGGTAAAGGTTGCCGAGCGCTTCATAACTGATCGTATCCTTGCTGGGAGGAATGTCTTTGTCCCGGTCCGGCGTGTTGCTGTTTTGTGTTTTCAGTTTGTTCTCCTAATTGCCCGGTTTCCGTCCACAGTTGCACGCAACAATAAATTAACCGGATGATCTGTTGCATGATTATGTCACAGTTCATTCAGCAATCTCAACAAAAGATTTCCCGAAAAATATCCGCTATGCTGCCGGCAATGATCTCGGAATATCGAAGGACCTGGACAGCTTTTTCATTATTAAAATTATCTTGACATAAAGGCGTGTTTTTTCCATACTCCTTTCCGTCAAAAGAAACCCCAATAAAATGAAAAAAGGAGATAAGCACATGGAAAATATTCTATACGAGCAGCAGGGATTTATCGGAAAAATAACTATTAATCGCCCCAAAGCCATGAATGCACTCAATTCACAGACTCTTCAGGAACTGGATCAGACTTTGGATGCCATTGATGTTAATTCGGTAAGATGTGTAATTGTAACAGGTGCTGGAGATAAATCTTTTGTTGCCGGTGCTGATATTGCCCAGATGTCGACGGCTACAAGGAAAGAAGGGGAAGAGTATTCCGCAATGGGGAACGCCGTATTCAGAAAATTGGAACAATTGCCCATGCCGACGATTGCCGCGATTAACGGTTTTGCCTTAGGCGGCGGCTGTGAAATAGCCATGAGCTGCGATATCAGAATGTGCTCCGATAATGCAATTTTTGCTCAGCCGGAAGTCGGCCTGGGAATCACTCCGGGATTCGGCGGTACCCAGAGACTGCCGCGCCTGATTAATGTTGGCAAGGCTAAAGAAATGATCTACACAACGAACGTAATTAAAGCAGAAGAAGCTCTGAAATTAGGTTTGGTTACTTACGTTTACAAACCGGAAGAGCTGATGCCCGCAGCCATGAAACTGGCTGAAAAGATTGCCAAGATGGCTCCGATTGCTGTTCGTGCATCAAAGAAGGCCATCAACGAAGGATTGCAGGTCGACATCGACAAGGCCGTCGCCATCGAAGTGAAGAACTTTGCTGTCTGCATTGAAACGGAAGACCAGAGAGGATCAATGAAGGCATTTGTCGAAAAAACAAAATTTGAAGGTTTCAAGAACAAATAATTTTTCCCATCCATAATCATTCGCCTGCAGCTGTCCGCAAATTGAGCAGCTGCAGGTGTGCATGATCACCGGTACAATCCTGTGTTACTCCGCACTGATTTTAAAAATAAATTATGAACGGAAAGCTGCTGAAAAAGTATCAATCGCCATCATCGAGATCAATAAGAGCGATTCCGGGGAGATAAGAAATGGCTGTGCGTTTTCGAGTGGAAAATTTCATGGAGCTGGATGCCGATATTTACGGAGACTGGAGCGGTCAGCCTGTTGTGCTTCTCCATGGCGGCGGTCAAACTCGGTATGCCTGGGGTTCAACCACGGAAACCCTCAGCAAGGCCGGCTTTCTCGTCATCAACCTGGATCTGCGCGGCCATGGCCACAGCGCCTGGGCGCCTGACGGTAATTACTCGATCGACGCCTACGCCAACGATCTGCGATCGGTGGTCAATCTTCTCGGCCGACCCGTCGCGCTGGTCGGCGCTTCCCTGGGCGGCCTGACATCCCTGATAGCCGTCGGAGAGGAGCCGCGCACTCCCTGTTCAGCGTTAATACTGGTGGACATAGCACCCCGGATAGAACTGGACGGCCGGGACCGGATTATTGAATTTATGTGCAGCCGTCCCGACGGTTTCTCCTCGCTGGAAGAAGCGGCTGATACTGTGGCCCAGTTTCTTCCTCACCGCCCCCGTCCAACCGATACCAGCGGTCTGGCCAAGAATCTGCGGCTGGGCCCCGACGGCCGGTATCACTGGCACTGGGATCCCGCCTTTATGGAGGGCCGGATCGGCGATGAGTCTTACAACCCCGAACGTTTCGAGCAGGCGGCGCGGGCAATCGAAGCGCCCATGATGCTCGTCCGCGGCCGGATGAGTGAGATAGTGAGCGAAGAAGGGGCGAAAGCCTTCCGCCAAATTGTGCCCGGCGCCGAATACATCGACGTTCAGGAGGCGGCCCACATGGTCGCTGGAGACCGCAACGATGTGTTCACAGAGGCCATCCTCTCCTTCCTTTGCCGGAAACTTGCTTAGTCCTTTTTCTTTTGCCCGGCGCGACTGTGCCATTGACAATTCCGGCACTTTCACGCTAATTTATCCCGCGGCAAACAACGGAAGATTTTCTATAATAGATTCGGAAGGTAAATAATGAAAATTTTAGTAATGGGGGCGGGCGCTATCGGCAGTGTCTTTGGCGGATTTCTCGCGGAAAAGGGCCATGATGTTTCTTTCATCGGCCGCGAGCGGTATATTCAGGCAGTCCAAAAAGATGGACTGAGAATCAGCGGCATCTGGGGGGAGCATTTTATCCGCAACATCCAATGCTTTACCTCTGTTCGGGAAATCGGCGCGGCAGATTTCGACCTGATTTTACTGTCGACAAAGTCTTTTGACACGGAAGAATCAGTCCAACAACTTCTGCCGCTGATCGGCCCCGCAACAATGATCGTCTCGCTCCAGAACGGACTCGGCAACATCGAGACAATCGCCCGCCTGGCCGGAAAAGAGCGCACAATCGGAGCGCGCGTTATCTTTGGTGTCGTGCTTCTTGCACCGGGCCACTTCAACATCACCGCCTCCGCTGATAAAGTGGCGCTGGGTGCTGTCTCGCCGGATGTTCCGGCTGAAAAAGTAACCAAAATAGCCGCAGTAATTAATGATGCCGGTATCGCCACCATGACCACCGGTGAAATCGAAAAGTTTATATGGAAAAAGGTGCTTTACAACTGCTGCCTGAATGCGCCTGCGGCGCTGCTCGACAGCTGCTATGGCAAACTCGGCGAATTTGCAGCAACGCGCAATATAATCCACTCTATTATTAACGAAGTGTTGGCCGTGGCGAAGGAATGCAAGGTCGATCTGGGATTTCCCGATGCCGCCGCTTATGAAAAGGTCTTATATGAAGAGCTCCTTCCGCCAACCTACGCCCATCACCCTTCGACATTGCAGGATTTAAAAAACGGTAAAAAAACTGAGATCGAGGCCTTGAACGGCGCTATTGTCCGCCTTGGCCGGGAGAAGGGCGTTGCGACGCCGGTCAACTGGACTCTGACCCAGCTTATCCACGGAAAAGAAGGCATCGGACCGGATCCGTGCTAAAAAAGATCAATCCAATGATACGGAATTGCGAATTTTCCCGGGGGTGACGCAAAACAAGGGGTTGCAACCCCTTGTTCTATTGATAGCTTTTTCCCAACCCTTGGCGCTGATCATTGCTGGATAGGGGGCGCAGCGGCGGGTTCGGGATTAACCTGGCCGTGTTTCTCGCATGGTTGCGTAGGCTCGGTATACTTTATATAGAATTCCTGCTGTTTGACGGGGCATTCAGGCGTCGCTACCTGCTTTGTCGTGGGATCGATCCAAACTGATACCACCGTGTCCGGCTGCGGAAAGTCGACAGCCGGCTTGCCGGCCAGTGCGCCGGTCATGAAGCGTTTCCAGATGGGAGCGCAGACCGCCCCACCCGTAAAGCCCGGCCCGCCCGGCCTCGGTTTGTCGTGTCCAATCCAGACCCCGGCAATAATCTGGGGCGTATAGCCGATGAACCAGGCATCCCGGTAATCGTCGGTTGTGCCTGTCTTGCCCGCGGCCGGCCGTTTCAGAGCAAAACTTTTCAGACTTTTGGCTGTGCCGTAAGTGAGCACGTCTTTCAGCATCTGCGTCGTCACAAAAGCGGCGGCGGGAGAAAGCACGGCGGTGTTAGTCAAAGGCGTTTCCTTCAAGGCCTGGCTCCGGCGATCATAGGTGCGGATTATGGTCCGGGAATGAGTATGCAGGCCGCCGTTGGCCAGAGGCGTGTAGGCCGAGACCAGATCATGCAGGGTGACTTCTTCGGCGCCAAGGGCAAGAGAAAGGTCATTCGACTGACGCAGCGGCAGTCCCAGCCGGTTGGCGAAGTCAACAAAGTTAGGCACACCTATCGCATCGAGGAGCTTGACGGCAATAACGTTGTTGGAGTGGGCCAAAGCCTGCCGGAGGCTCAGCTCCCCGTAGCGTTTTTTTTCGTAGTTGTGGGGAGTCCACTGTTCATTGCTTCCCTGGTTGTAGACGACAGGGTCGTCATTGAAAATATCGCTCGCCGTATATCCGTGTTCCAGGGCCGCCGTATAAATCAGGGGTTTGATCGCTGAACCGGGCTGCCGTCTGGCGAAAAATGCCCGGTCATAAGGATTTTGGATGAAATCAATCCCTCCCACGGCCGCCAGAACGTCCCCCGTATGGGGATCAAGAGCCAGCAAAGCTCCCTGTAACTGCGGGGAGATGCGCCGGACGCCTTCCTCCAGGGCCTTTTCAGCCAGGAGTTGCAGGGGCAACTCCATACCGGTGATGACATCCAGTCCGCCCTGTTCGATGATCCCCGCCCCGTATTGTTCCATCAGTTTATAACGCACATGGGCCAGATAGTAAGGAGCCTGTCCAGCTCTGATGACGGCGTAACGGCGGGACCGGAGTCTTTTTTCCTGCCGGGCGGAAATCATTTTCAATTCAGCCATACGATCTAAAATCAAATTTTTCCTCTGGATGACGTCTGCCGGGTTGCCCGCCGGATTGTAACGATTCGGCGCCTTGGGAGTGGCGGCCAGAAGAACGCATTCGATTTCATTCAATTCCTGAGGGTTCTTGTCAAAATAGAAGCGGGCCGCCTGGGCGATGCCCCATGCCCCGTTGCCGAAATAAATTTCGTTGAAGTACATCTCCAGAATCTGTTTTTTCGTGTATTTCTTTTCGTATTCCATGGCCAGCATTCCTTCTTTGACCTTCCGCTGGATAGTCTTTTCATTCATGGAATATTTGTTTTTAATGAGCTGCTGGGTGATGGTGGAGCCTCCTTCAGCCATCCGTCTTTTCATGACATCCTTGACGAGCGCCCGGGCAATGCCGCGCATATCAATTCCTCCGTGCTCATAGAAGCGGGCATCCTCAACAGCGATGAGAGCCTTCTGCAGAAAATCCGGAATCTGGTTAATGCCGACCCAGTAGCGCTTCGCCGGCAAAATCCGGCCCACAAAGCGCCCCTGCCGGTCAAAGACCCGAATCGATGAATAACCGGCGGGCAACAGCGGATAAGTAGCGATGTTGCCCTGGGCGAAAGCCGCCGAAGCAAAAAACAGGGTACAAAAAACCGCCAAAATCAGGATCGTCCGGCGGTATGAACAAAATGGGATTTTTTTAAAAACCAAAGTACTTGTTACTCCTTAATTCTTTTTTGACTGCGATTTATTAATTGCTAATTATACTCAATCTTGGCCGGGTTTACATCAATAAAACGGATTATTCTGTCCAGTTAATTGTACAGGTCACTAAATACTCAATGAAAGCAAAGAGCTCTTTATGAACGATTTTGCCCGGAGTCATCATAATTTTTAACTTCCCGTCGGGCCGTAGAGAGCACAAACAACAACCCTTTGACATAAGGCTTCGATTTTCCTATACTCTATTCCGGAAAAGCAAATCCCCGGCAAAAATAAAAAAAATTTATTCCTGCCACGATATTTTACAACTTCCGATATCCGGCAGACAGGCGGGTGCAATGAACAAGTTTCGCTTCATCATTTTGATCTTTTTTTCATCCATCTCAATGTTATTTGCCTGCCGTTCCGACGGTATTGCGCTTAATGCGGATGAACTTCTTCTCGTCGCCAACAGCGCTGTTGCCGAAAGTGCGGAACTTGCCCGCTATTACATGCTGAAGCGCAAGGTGCCCAAAGAGAACCTGCTTGTGGTCAGAACCTCGGCGAAAGAACAAATAGGAAGAAGCGACTACGACCTGCAAATTGCCCACCCTGTAAGAAAATTTTTAGCGGAGCATGATCCGGAAGGAAAACGGTTCAAATGCATTACCCTCATGTACGGTATGCCCCTGCGGGTTCTTCCCCCGCTCCCGACCATTGAGGAGCGTTTCGATCTCCGGAAACTGCAGGCTTCTCTGAAGGAAAGAACTGAACAGGCAAAATTGGCCGGCGGGATGCAAACAGAAAAGCCAAAAGAGCTTCAGGAACAGTTGACGGAGTTGAGGAAAAAGATCCAGCAGCTCTCCAAGACCAACTGGGGCGCCTCCGTTGATTCTGAACTCGCCCTGGTCAGAGAAAAAACGTATCAACTGGAAGGATGGCTGCCCAACAGGCATTTCCTCGGCTTTTACGGGAAAAATATCAAAAATATGCCGCAGTTATCTCTGCTGGTAAGCCGTCTGGACGGACCGACTCCCGCCATTGTCCGCCGCATTATAGACGACAGTATTTACGCTGAAGAACAGGGCCTGCCGGGCAAAGCCTATTTCGATGCCCGGTGGTCCGAAAAAATCCTGCAGGGGAAAAATAGAAAACTGTCGGCTTATCAACTGTATGACCGGGCAATCCACAATACGGCCCGGATGATCCAAAAGAGTAAAAAACTTCCTGTCGTGCTCGACGATCAGGCGAAACTTTTTGTCCCCGGGGAAGCGCCCGGGGCGGCCCTTTACTGCGGCTGGTATAGCCGTGCCAGGTATGTTGACGCCTTTACCTGGGCCCGGGGAGCGCTGGGTTACCATGTAGCCAGCTCCGAGTGCGCAACATTGAAGGCGCCGGGAAGTACGGTATGGTGCAAGGTTATGCTCGAAAAGGGAGTCGCGGCAACGCTGGGCCCGGTGACGGAGCCTTATCTCCAGTCATTTCCCGCGCCGGAAATATTTTTCGGCAGCCTTCTTCAGGGCAAATTAACGCTGGCGGAATGCTTCGGCCTGGCAAATCCATTCTGGTCATGGCAGCAGGTTCTTATCGGCGACCCGCTCTACCGCCCGTTTATTAGACAAGGATTTCCAGCGACAAACCGGCAGTATGTCGGATGGACAAAATAGTCGATCTTTAACCGTTGCCGCCGTTAAATATAATTTTTCAGCTTGACGTTTCCACTTTAATAAGATCGAATACTTACAAAAGCAATCCGACAGGCGACCGATGAACATTAATGAAGAGAAAAGAAATGCTGACAGCAGTGCCGACGCTCCTGCAGGCAACCCTTCACAACAAGAGATGCTGGAGTTACTGCAGAGCTCCCGAACCATTGCTGTCGTGGGGCTTTCAGACAATCCCGGCCGTTACAGCTGCATAATAGCCGCCTATCTTAAGTCCAAAGGCTACCGGATTATTCCGGTCAATCCGAAAAAAACCGAAATTTTATAGGAGAAATGCTATCCCGATCTTCTGGCAATTCCCGATCCGGTTGATATTGTAAATATCTTTCGCAACACCAAGGCGATCCCCGAAATTGTTGACGAGGCGATTAAAATCAGTGCGGGAACTGTCTGGATGCAACAGGGGTTATCCCACAGCGAAGCAGCCCAAAAGGCCCGGGCGGCGGGGATATGCGTCATTCAAAACCTGTGCATCATGGAGCAGCATAAAAAATTGCTGAAGTAGTTTTGTCCGGACCGCGATGCTTTTCTGCGCTCATCAGCGACCTCTTTAGAAATGATGAGGATGTAGTGCTTAAGTCAATGATATGAGTGCAAAGCCGCAAACTGAAAAAAATCCTCTATGGAAAGAAACTATCCTTGCGTAGCATGTCTGAATCCCCCAAACTGTTTTCCTTGGAATTTATTGTCCTCTGTCTGGTCCTGATTGCGGCCTTCGCCAATGTCTCCGTATTTTACAGCTTCTACCATTATCTGGGAACAATCGGTGTTCCGGCGCCGTGGAGGGGCTTCCTTGTCGGTCTGGAACCGATGGCGGCCTTTATCCTGCGTCTTTTCGTGATTCCCTGGATGTCCGCCCGCAATGCCGTCAACATCCTGCCGGCGTCGCTTCTTTTGATAAGCGCAGTATCCTGTGCGTACTTGTGGGCGCTGACCGTACCGGCAATAGTCGTGCTGCGCATTATCCACGGCGGCGCCTTTGTGCTTTTGACCTCGGCGGTAATCGCCCTGATCGTCCGGTTCATTCCCCAGGAAAAAAGTGGACGGGGGTTCAGCATCGTCAGCATTTCCATGATGATCCCCTACGCGGTGATTCCGACTTTGGCCGAAGCCCTGCTTCCATACGTAGCCGGCGACGCGGTTGTCTATGCCGGCGTTTCCGTCTTTTCCCTTCTATCGATTTTTCCCGTCGTTGCCGTAAAAAGACGCGCCAAAAATATTGCAGCCGGGACGGATGAAACGTCGGCGCACCTTCCCCGCCTGAATGAACTCCGGGAAAATTTTCGTCGGCGCTCCGTAGTGCTGCTGCTCGGCATCGCTTTCCTTGTTTATCTTGCCCACGCCGCCGTATTTTATTTTACGAAGGATCTGTGTCTGCACAGCGCTGTCGGCGAGATGGGGCCTTTTTTTACCATATCCATGGTAATGATGATTGCGGTGCGTGTTTTCGGCGGTGTGCTCTTTGATCAAACCAATAAATTAATGGTATTTCAGATCGGCCTCGTTTTTCTGATCCTGTGCCTTGTGCGACTTGCCGGCATGGAGACACGCCTCACCTTATATTTTCTCGCCGGAGTGTACGGGATTTGTATGGGAATAATCCTGCCGCTTTTAAATGCCCTGCTTTTTTCGGCATCTGCTCCATCCCTGCGGGGGCTCAATACCAATCTGACCCTGTTCACCATGGATGCAGCCTACTTCATCATGCCCTACGCGGGTGGAATTATAATTGCCTTCGGCGCCGGATTTGATGTTATTTTCTTTCTCAGCGCCGGATTCATCCTCCTCTCCCTGCTTTTGGCCGTGTTGCTGAAAAGAAGCTAAAACACAACAACCACCGGCGGGGTCAGGTCTATTTTTTTGACATGGAGCAACAGCAGTCGCGATTCGCCGGTATGTGTAATCGGAAAAAAAGATAATAATATTAAAATAATCGATCAATTTCATTGATGATCGCCAACAGCATCATTTACCAGCTGCGCCATTATTCTCCCCAAAGCATAATCCCATTTCCATATCAATGATGATACCGCGGCGGCTAGGAGGAGGCGACGAGGCGTATTACACATACGTTGAGGAAACCGACGACCCCGGCCTACGCCGGGGCAGGCTGTGCCAACAAAGGAAGCGCTTGATTTGGAATTGGAATAACTGGTACAGATGATGCTTATCTTATTCTGGTTGCCGGACAAACCGGTTCTCGTCAGCGCAAATGTAAAATGCAGGGTTGACACAGCTTTTTCTCATCGCGGAAGAGTGCAATGAAAGGCAGGAAACATCAATTGTCGATAATAAACAATGTGTTACCTAAATATCTTTGTCTTCCGCCGGAAGCGTTTTGAATTAATTTGCAGTTTCCAAAAGGCGCTGCAAAACGAGTCTGCGGTCCGGACAATTGAGGCTCTTGATTTTTAGTGCGCCAAAAAAATGGCAACAACCCACCCTTCGAGTTGATAGAGGGGAAAAATTTTTTCGGCGGTAAGCGGCAAAAGGACAAATATTTTTCTGGAAAGGGGGAGCTATGATACTGAAATGCCGGTCACAATCATTTGATGATTTCCAATAATCATTTTCCCGGCCTGGAAGATGAACAAAGCAACCGGTCTATACAAACCCAAAAAGGAGATGCCTTTATGGAAGGATTTTTGCAAAAGGATTGTGTAAAAAAGTTAGTGTTTGTTCTCACTATAGTTGTGACAATGGTCTTCACTGCCGGAGTCCTGATCGCAGCGGATCTGAAGGACGTAAAAAAGAAAGGCGTCCTCCGCCATTTAGGTATTCCTTATGCCAATTTTGTCACGGGGGCCGGCGATGGTATGGACATTGAACTCATGAACACCTTTGCCAAATATATAGGCGTCCGGTATGAATATGTCCCGACAAACTGGAAAGATATTTTTGGCGACCTGACCGGGGAAAAAGTAAAACCGAATGGCGACGACATCGAAGTTTTGGCGCAGGTTCCCGTCAAAGGTGATGTGGCCGCAGCCGGCATCACCGTGCTTCCCTGGAGAAAAAAAGTGGTGGATTTCTCCGTCCCCGTTTTCCCCAACCACGTATGGCTGATCGCCCGGGCCGACTCCCCTGTGCAGCCTATTAAGCCCACCGGAAATATCAAAAAAGATATCGAAGCAGTAAAGAAGATAATCGCCGGTCAGCCCCTGCTCGGTAAAGCGGAAACATGCCTGGACCCCTCTCTCTACGGCCTGGAAAAAATTACAGACAAAATCCAATCATTTCCTGGTTCTGTGAATGACATTGCCCCCGCCGTAATTAAAGGCAAAGCGAATTTAGCGCTTCTTGATCTCCCCGACGCTCTGGTGGCGCTCCAGAAATGGCCGGGGAAAATCAAAGTTATCGGTCCGGTAAGCGGAAGACAGTACATGGCGGTGGCCTTTGCCAAGGATTCACCGCAGCTTCGGGATGCCTTTAACAAATTTCTGCGCAAAATAAAAAACAATGGTGCTTACCAGGGCATCGTCAAGAAATATTATCCCTATGTCTATGTCTATGATCCTGAATTTTTCAAAAACAATAAATAAGAGAGAACAGTATGGGGAAAAACGATCCAAAGCGGATTCCGAAATTTTACCACACCTTGTTGTTTCTTGGTGTAAGAGCGGCGGCTATCGCCTTTGTCTTCTTTCTTTTATTCATGAACTACCGTTTCGCCGTCGATCTCCG
>OFEK01000991.1_pt1 | contig 21952 bp, 4 predicted proteins | sample 1521131 | NCBI WGS metagenome assembly OFEK01 (sample SAMN05720209, study PRJEB24109) | activated sludge metagenome | isolation source: Anaerobic digester | place: China | collected 2015-12-16
GAGGAGCAGCTAACCAGTCAGGAGCTGCATGGGTTTGTATTATTTACTACCGAAGAAGGGGCTGATTGCTTCCATTGTCATGGCGGCGATGGAAATCCTTTATTCACGACGCACCAGTTTTACAACAATGGCAAGGATGCCGTTTTCACGAGTCAGACTGATCCCCGCGACCGCTACAGTGTTACAGGAGAATCATCCATGCGTGGGGCTTATAAAGCCACTACTTTAAGGAATATTGAACTTACAGGTCCTTATATGCATGACGGACGTTTCCAGACTTTGGATGAGGTTATAGATTTTTATGCACATGAGCTGGTATGGTCTCCTTATATCGACCCATTGATGCATCATATCAATAATGGTGGGAATCAGTTGACGCCCAATGAGAAGGCCAGCCTGAAAGCCTTCCTGAAAACCCTGACAGATACCACATTACTGACAGACCCCCGGTATAGCAGGCCTGCTGACCTGCCCCCGGGGGTCTGACCCGAAAGGATGTCTTGACCTTCGTTATAGTTTTACACCGAGGTTATACATCATAAAGCTGTAGAGATCAGCTGCTTCTTCAATGCGTTTGGCAGTTGGTTTACCTGCACCATGGCCTGCCTTTGTTTCGATCCGGATCAGGACAGGGTTTGAACCTTTGTGCTTTTCCTGGAGGGTAGCAATGAATTTGAATGAATGTGCAGGGACGACCCGGTCGTCATGGTCTGCAGTCATAACCAAGGTTGCAGGATAATGCACACCTTCTTTGATGTTGTGCAGGGGCGAATACCCAAGCAGGTAACGGAACTCTTCTTCATTGTCGCTGGATCCGTAATCGCCGGTCCATGCCCAGCCAATGGTGAATTTGTGGAAACGCAACATGTCCAAAACGCCAACCGCGGGCAAGGCTACTTTGAATAGTTCCGGCCTTTGTGTCATTGCTGCACCTACGAGGAGACCTCCGTTACTTCCGCCATGTATAGCCAGCTTCTCTGCACTCGTATATTTTTCTGCAATCAGGTATTCAGCGGCAGCAATGAAATCATCGAATACATTCTGCTTCTGAAGCTTGGTACCTGCCTTATGCCAGGCTTCTCCGTATTCCCCTCCGCCTCTTAGGTTAGGCATGGCAAATACACCACCATTTTCAAGCAAAACGAGTCTGCTGACACTGAAACCAGGTGTGAGGCTGACATTGAATCCACCATACCCATAAAGCAGCGTAGGATTCTTCCCATTGAGCTTCAACCCTTTCTTATGAACAATGAACATGGGAATCTGGGTGCCATCCTTGCTTGTGTAGAACACCTGTTTTGTCTCATAGGCAGTTCCATCGAAGTCGATTTGCGATTCCTTATGCAGGCTTAGCGTGCTCGTAGCAATATCATACCTGTAGATACTGCTCGGGAAGGTGAAGGAGGTAAAGGTATAAAACATCTCAGGGTCCTCTTTCTGTCCGGTCAGCATACCAATGGATCCCAGGCCTGGAAGTTCAACTTCGTGCAGGAAGGTGCCGTTCAGATCATAGAGCATTAACCGGCTGGTTGCGTCCTTCATGTACTGTGCAACAATATGATTACCAATAACCTGGGCGCTTTCCAAAACTTCCTCAGCCTCTGGAATGATATCCACCCAGGCTTCCCTGGCGGGTTGGTTGGGATCTACAAGGACAAGCCTGTTTTTGGGGGCTGCAATATTGGTCATCATCAGGAGCTTGTCTCCTACATTCTCAACGATGCCATTGATATTCTCAAGATCAGTAATGATGGGCGTGAAGTCCGTTACTTTTCCATCCAGGCGCTTATGATAGACCATGTTGCCAGAAGTGCTTTCCTGGATGTAAAGGATCATATGTTGTTCATCCTGTGTAATCTGGACGTTGTGCATGCGCTGGGGATTGCTGCTGTTCTCATACACCAGGATGTCTTTGTCCTGTGTGTCTCCCAGCTTGTGGTAATATACCTTGTGGTATTCATTTTTACCTGAGAGGGCACTGCCTTCTACCGGTTCCGGGTAGCGGCTGTAGTAGAAGCCCTCTTTCTCCCACGAGATACCTGTGAACTTGATCCACTGCAAAACTTCGGAAAAGTTCTCTCCGGTTTCGATGTTCATGATCTGGATCTGATTCCAGTCGCTGCCGGCTGTGGCCGTCATATAGGCCATGTACTTCCCGTCTTTTGAAACCTCCACGCTGGAGAGCGCTACTGTGCCATCTTCCGACAGGGTGTTGGGGTCGAGCAGTATTTTGGCTTCGCCTTCCAGTCCTTCCTGCATGAACAGCACATCCTGGTTCTGAATGCCATTGTTTTTGAAAAAGAAGTAACGGTTGCCGCGTTTCCATGGGGCGCTTTCACGGGGATAGTCCCACAACTGTGTCAGACGGTCCTTGATCTTAGCACGGAAAGGAATGCGCTCCATGTACTGGTTGGTAAGGTCGTTCTGAACCTTAACCCATTCCAGTGTGGCCGGGGCATTGTCATCCTCCAGCCAACGGTATGGATCCGGAACCTCGGTTCCAAAATACACATCAACCGTATCTACCTTCTGGGTAACCGGATACGTGATGGCGGGTTCGTTCTTACACCTGCTCATACTCAGGCTGATCAAAATAGTTAACGTTAGAAGAGTTAGATTTCTCATATGTGGATGATTTGGGTGGCAGAATCATAGCTTATTGCAAAACTAAGGAAAAATAAGGTCTGACATTCTACCCGACAGATTATTACCTTTGTGCATTAGGTCCTTAAGCATGGAAAAGATTAAGAGCAGAACAGCCTGGTATGTTACCTACATGCCGTCAGGGGAAGAGAATACGGAATGGGTGGAGGATAAATATATATCCACCGTAGTCCACTATGATGAATGGGGCAACCCTATCAGCGAGGAGCAATACGATCCCGATGGTCAGATCACTGAACGATACATTCGTGCTTTTTCGGGAAAGGACATAGTTGCCTCAGAGCAGTATGAGACAGGTGAGGAGGGCTTGGTTTCCAGTAAGGTGTATGAGCGCGATTCCTCCGGCAGGCTGATCAGGGAGCAGGGATCCTATATGGAAGGTGGATCAGAAAACATTCACTATATGTACAGCGAGGATGGTCTGTTGTTATCACGAACAGCCATCGATGATGAAGGGGATGAAGAATACAGGGAGGATTTCCAGTATGATAATGGTCTACTGGTGAAGGAGCGTCGCTGGGACTATGGAGACCTGGTTTTCGAGTTGGAGAAGACCTATCATGAGAATGGTATGCTTGCTTCGGAAGAGGAACGCAATTTGATAGAGAAAAGCAGGCGGGGCAAGAGCTTTTCATACGACGACGCTGGTAGAATCAGTATAGAATCACTGCTTGTTGATGGTAAGTTATTATCCCGCAAGACATACACATATGATAGTGAGGGGCGGCTTGGGATGGTAAAAGAAGAAGAAGCCTTCAGACGGGATGAGCTGCACATTGAATACGACGAGCGTGGTCATGCCTATCTTCAAAAGGATGTGGATAAAGACGGAAATGTTTTTCAGGAGGTAAGAAGGACTTTCGCAGATAACGGGCTCCTTTTAAAAGTTGAAGTAAGCATGGATGGCAGCAGGACTGGCATTGCCCGGCGGTATGCCATCGAATATGAATATACCTTTTACCCCGGAATGGACTAGTTTTCCTTGCGGGACAGGCCATTGGGGTCTTCAGCCGGAATGGCAATCTCTCCGGCTGGTTCCGGGTGCCGTATGACGGTTTTAGTTCTCCACCTCCCGGTCATGTAATAGAGATAGGAAAGCGACATTCCCAGGAACCAGGCAATGGGTGCACCCCACCATATGCCATTGATGCCCATGCTGTGCGCAAGTACCCATGAGACCGGGATACGGACAAACCACAATGATAACAGGGTGATAAACATGGGGATCAGGGTGTCTCCGGCTCCCCTGAGGGCACCATTGATAGCAAACATCGCCGAGAAAACCATGTAAAACCCGCTGATAATCAGTAGATAATCTGCTCCTATGCGAATCACCTCCGGGTCCTGGGTAAAAACCTTCATCAGCGGCTCCCTGAAGATGATGGAGAGGACGGAGACAACAACGGAAACGATGGTACTGAGCTTTAAGGTAGCATGCAAACCTGAACGGACACGGGATGGCTTATTGGCTCCCAGGTTCTGACCCACAAAGGTGGAGAGCGCAGCACCGAAATTCATGGCCGGCAAGGATGCAAAGGAATCGATGCGCAATGCGATGCTGTAGGCGGCGGCAGCGGGTGTGCCGAAGATGTTGACAATTCTGAAAAGTGCCAGCATCCCCAGACTGACCAAAGTTTGCTGGATCCCGCTGGGTAGGCCAATCCGGATGCTCTGCCGGAAAATCTCCCGGTCGAACCTGAGCCTGAACGTGGTGAGTGTCACAAGTTCATGCGTACGGTTCAGGTACAGGATGGCTGTGATAAAAGCCCCGGCCTGTGATATCACTGTGGCAATGGCGACCCCGGCTACGCCCCATCCGAAGACAAGAACAAACAGCAGGTCCAGAATGATATTGGCGATGGTCGCAATGATCAGGAAATACAAGGGCGTTTTGGAGTCGCCCAGACCACGCAGGATGGCACTGGTCCCGCTGAACCCGAAAGCAAAGATGATGCCTCCGATATAAATATTCATATAGGTTACCGCCAGGGGAATAACCTCTTCCGGGAGGGAGATAAGCCTGAAAATGGGTCCGCTGAATGCGATACCTATGATGGAAACAGATATTGAGGCAAAAAAGAGGAAGATGTACAAGGTGTCAATGGCTCTGCGAACCTTGTCAAGGTCTTTTGCTCCAAAATACTGGGCAATAACAATGGTAGACCCGGTAGCAATCCCAATGATCAGCGAGATAAGGAGAAAGATGAAAGGGAATGCTGCCCCAACGGCGGCAAGAGCCTCTTTCCCAAGGAAATTTCCGATGATAATGCTGTCCACGATATTGTAGAGCTGTTGAAATACATTGCCCAGCAGCATCGGGGTGGCGAACTGCAGGATCAACTTGCTCTCATTTCCCTGGGTCAGGTCTTTCATGGTGTGAACTGGGGGCAAAGGTAACGATCCTGTGTTAGTATTTAGATTACTATATGGGAAGATAGGAGGTGAAAAAAAAGGGGCTGCCCGAGAGACAGCCCCTTATCCTCATTACTGGAAATAATTAATGTTGAATTACCACCTTGCGGATCAGCATCTTGTCATGATGTTGCAGGCGTAGCAGGTAAATACCGGCGGGTACCTGTTCCAGTTCAATCCGGATGGTCTGGGCCTGATCAGGTGCCAGTTGCTTGTACTCATACACCTGGGCACCCAGGAGGTTAAGCACCTGGAGTGTGGCTCCTTGCCCCAGCATTCCATCGATGTTCACCGTAAACTGTCCCTGGTTGGGGTTCGGATAGATCTCTAACTGAACTTCTTGTTCGTTTTCGGCAATATCCACGCATGGATCGAATGTAACATTTACAGCATCGCTGCCGGAGCATCCGTTGCTGTTTGTTACGGTGACGGAGAAAGTATGTGTTCCAATGCCATAGCCGGTGGAATCAATGCTGATCCACTGAGATGTAGCTCCGGTTGACCACAGATAGGTAGCACCTGATATCCCTGCATTCAGGATCACAGTCTGGCTCGCACAGACGATCACATCTGGTCCCAGGTTCACAACCGGGTTCGGATGTATTGTCACCAGGAGGCCATTGGAGAAGAGGCCTTCGCCGCAGGCGTTGATACCTTTCACCGTAATGACAGCAAAGCCGGAATAGGTGTTGTTCCAGTCAATAGTGGCCGTTGTGCCTGTTCCTGTTATGGTTCCGGCGTTGACCGGATTGACGGCCCATTGATACGTTGCGGCATTGGCAGCGCCTGCTGTGGTATAGGTTGAATTACTGCTGTTGATACAGAGTGTAACAGGTCCAACAGGTGCTGCAGCCTGTCCAGGTGTTGCATTAACAGTGATGGCAAGTGCCGGAGACAAAGGTCCGTTACCGCAACTGTTAACGCCCCTGACCGTCAGGTTGGCCGTTCCCGTGAAGCCGGCATTCCATACGATGCTGGCTGTTGTGCCCGAAGGCATAACTGTGCCGGCATTGGCAGGAGTGAGAGCCCAGGTATAAGCCGTTGCATAAGAAACGGCCGGGATTGTATAGACCGATGGACTGCCTCCGGCACATAGGGTGACAGGTCCGGCAGGAACAGCAGCTGCCACAGGAAGTTCATGAACGACGATACTTCCATTCTGGTAATACTGCGGGAAATTGTAGCCCAAAGGATCGACGTAGTTGCAGGCACCAGGTGTCTGGGTATCCCATCTTAGGTTGGTGTTGCCTCCAGTGCTGGTAAACTGCAGCACAAGCAGGGTGTCACCACCGAAGGTGACACCGGCAGATGTTGCTGTCCACATAATGCGGATCAGGCTATCCCCCTGATTGGTAACACTAAGTGCGCCACCGGAAACAAGGCTGGCAGCAGCATTTGTGTAACCTGTGTAATTCAATACGAGCGAATCCGTATTGATCCACAGGGCCAGGTTCATGGATGCAACGTTAATGAAGTTATTGACCCTGACAGGTATACTGATATTACCAGCGCAGGAGCTATAGGTGCCAACGTAAGTGGTAATCTGAGCCAAAGGCGGCTTGACAGTCAAGAGAGCAGTCCCTGATGTGACCGGCGCACAGGTTCCGCTGATAACAGCGCGGAACATATGACCACTCATGGCCAGGGTGAGCGGATTCACGGTCAGGGTGCCTGTAGTAACACCACTGTAAGGTGCGGTGTTGGTGAGGTCAGTCCAGGTCAATCCATTGTTATTGCTAACCTGCCACTGATAACCGGTAGCCAGATTAGCCGTAACCTGGAAGATGGCTGATGTGCCGGCATCTGCCAACACATCCATCGGCTGTGTGATCAGCGAAGGTCCCAATGTTGTTACGCTGCCATGGTTGTATTGAGCCGGATAAGGTACACCCGCCAGGTCAGTATACTGACAATTCCCTGGTACCAGGAGATCCCAGGTCAGGGCGCTGGAATTACCCGTGAAGACAAACTTCAGATCCATGAGCTTACCGTTCAGGATATTCGCCGGTGACATGGAGAACCAGCTGATACCCACTTTGCCGCCAAGTGCAGAGGCCGATAAAAATCCGGTTCCGATCTGCGGATGAGGATTGGAAAAGCCGAGGAATTGGAGGTTGGTGGTATCATAGCCCAGCATAAGGCTTATGGAGTAAACATTGTACACATTCTGCACTGTTACCGGGATAATCAGTGTGTCAGGACAAGTGACAAGCGTAGGTACACTGGTGATTACCACAGGATTAAAGGGTACCACGTTGAGCAATGCCGGATTACTGGTTGTCGTAAGGTTACATGTATTTTCAGTAAGTATGGCCCTGAACAGGTGTCCATCCATTCCCAGCAATGCGTTGGTAATCGTGAGCATATTCGTTGTGACACCACTGTAAATGGCGTTGTTGCTCAGGTCTGTCCAGGACAGGCCATTGTCGGTACTGATCTGCCATTGTATGGACGAAATCCCTGTGCCGGTAATGCTGAAGCCTGGGTTGCTGCCGACCAGCACATATTGATCCTGTGGCTGGTTTGTAATGACCGGAGGATAGCTGAGTTGATTGGCGGCTCCGTTGTTAAATACAGCAGGCAGAACGACACCATTCAGATCCGTGTACTGGCATGCCCCAAAAGTTGTGGTATTGAAAGTCAGGGCCGTATTTCCACCCAGGTAATTGAATTCCAGAACCATCAGGGTATCATTCAGGATCCATGCCGGGAAGACGGTAAACCATCCGATCCCAAGTTCTGCCCCAAGCTGATTGAGCATGAGGGTTCCCGAAGCCAGTTGTGGATGTGCCGCATGATAGCCTGTGTAGACAAGTACATTCGTGTCATAGGCTATCTTCAGGCTGGCGGACGACACGTTCAGGAAGTTCTGCACGGTGACCGGAATATGAAGCACAGTTCCCGGGCATTGTGTCTTGGTTGTCAGCGAAGTGATGACGGATAATCCTGATGGATATACCGTAAGACCAGCAGCGGATGAGGTGGCACTGAGTCCACAGACACCTTCAATAGCGATGCCTCTGTAGAGATTTCCGTTAAAGGAAAGTGGGGCATTCAAGATCTGAAGTGTTGCGGTGGCAGCACCTGCATAATGTGTGCCATTCACGACCTGTGACCAGCTTACACCGCCATCTGCAGAGACCTCCCAGACAAAAGAGGTGGCACCGGTGGCTGTGATTGCGAACGTCGTATTGTTACCTTCGATCAGATTGACGCTGACCGGAGATGCAGTGATCACCGGTGGTGCAGAAGCCTGGTTAACGCTGCCATTAACATAGGCAGCCGGGATGGTATCTGCAAATCCATTCAGGTAGAAGGATCCGGCAGCCCAGTTAAGGTTAGAGGATCCACCTGTGTAATGAAATACCAGTTCAGCCAGGGTTGCATTCCCCATGAAGACAGGCGTAGCTGCGTTCCACTGCACCTGTAGGTTGCTGGCACCCGGGAGCAGGACGAGCACACCATTGGCAAGGTCAGGATGCAGGTTCTGTGATCCCACCAATTGTAGTACGGTAGGATCAAAACTTACACTCAGATCAAACCCGTTGACAAAATTGGCATTCGTCACGCTGACGGGGATGATAACTGTATCTCCGGGGCAAGCCAGCACATCCGGCAGACTTGTCGTCAGGGTGGGGATGACGGGGTTCACAGTAAGTTGCGCAGCATTGCTGTAAACAGCGCAAGTGCCGTTCTGTCCAAGAACACGGAATAAATAACCATTGGCGCTGAACGGTACCGGGCCTACGCTGAGGTTGGCGGTAGCACTGCCTTGATACATGCCACCATCGGCCAGCGTTATCCAGCTGAGGCCGCCATCCATGCTCACTTCCCACTGATAGGATGCCACAGGACTCATCAAAGCAGAGAACACGGCGGTGAAGCCAATATTCAGTGTTACGTCCAGAGGCTGTTGTATGACAATCGGCAATGGATCGATCGAGACGCTGACGCTGCCCCCCATCATGGTGTGACAGGTAGTAGCGGTGTTCAAAGCATGTACGGTATAGTTGCCTGCAACGGTTTGATTTCCAAATGTAATAGCGCTACCTGTACCTGGAATAACCTGGCTGGTTGCCAGTCCATCAATATAGAGGGTATAGTTAATGCCTGCTTCTGAATTGGCAAGTCCTACGGGTACGCCAGCACCATTGGCGCAATAAGGACCACCTCCTGTTACACTATAGACCAGCGGAAGCGGATCAACAAACACCGTAACGCTTGCTGTATTGACACATCCATTGATATCCGTACCACTTACGGTATAGCTGGTGGTGAGCATTGGACTTACTACGATGGTATCCGTCAGGGCTCCATGATTCCATGCATAGGAAAGGGCACCACTTGCAACGAGTTCTACGGATTCACCTTCGCAGATGGTTGCTGGCGAAGGGTTCACCACGACCAGCGGAAGCGGATTCACGGTCACAATAACAGATGCCGCACCCTGGCAGCCAAAGCCATCGGTTCCGGTAACATGATATGTCGTAGTGAGACTGGGTGCTACCGTGATGCTATCCGCGTTCACACCATTGCTCCAGCTGTATGTTGTGGCACCATGGGCAACCAGCGTGATGAGATCTCCGTCACAGATAACAGGGGCAACGGGCGATATCGTAACAACCGGCAGTGGGTGGACATCCACGGTGGCCTGTGCATTGCTGACACAGCCATGTATGCTCGTTCCTGTAACGCTATAAGTGGTCTGAACAGCAGGATGAACGGTGATGGCGGCAGTTGTTTCTCCTGTTGACCAGAGATACGTGCTTGCCCCACTGGCTGTGAGGATCGTGCTGTCTCCAAAACAAATCGAAGAGAGGGCAGGAGTGATACTGACAACAGGCAAAGGATGAACGGTGAAATCATCACTGGCAGATGCTGTACAGCCATTGCTATCCGTGAAGGTATAGGTGATTGTATAGGTACCTGCACCTGTCGCGGGATCAAATGCGGTGATATTATTACCCATATAGCTGTAGGTTCCACCGGCAGGGGCGCCACCGTCAAGCGTGACAGGAAGCGCATCCACACAAGCCTCATCCTGAACCAGTGTCAGTGTGACTACGGGTAACGGATTGATAATCACAACGGCATTCCCAGCCATATCATTGACACATCCCGTTGTAGCATTTGTCGCGAAGACGGTATAAGTCCCGGCCAGCAACTGGTTGCCAAAGGAAACCGGAAGTCCTGTGCCGGCCACGATTTGTCCCGTCGGATTACCATTCAGGAATAGTTCATAATTGATGCCTGATTCAGAATTATCCAGTCCTACTGAAACACCTGCGTCACCGATACAGTATTGACCTCCTCCGGTTACCTGATAGACAACAGGAAGGGGTTTACTGCTTACCTGCCCGTCAATGAAATAGGCCTCCAGGGTTTGTCCTGCCTGGTTGGTATACATCGTAAAGCCGAATGTGGGGTCCCAAACGAGATTTGAGGTGCCACCATGGTAAGTGAACAGCACTTCGAACAACAAACCATTGCCAATGTTGATGGCAGGTATGCCAAAATAGGAGATGGAAATCTGGTCCCCAAATTGATTTACAAAGAGGAACCCATTGTTGAAACCAGGATCCATATTCTGGAATCCTGCAAAGCTCAGCACCGTTGTGTCATATGTAAACCTCAGGCTGGCCGATGCAATATGATTGAAGTTTTCGGCTGTGACCGGGACAGCGATCAGATCACCTGCACATGCGGTCAGGTTACCCAGATAGGTATATACAGGAAGCTGTTTTACCGTCAGAATGGCCGCATTGGAGAACAGTATCTGTCCACATTGGTTCTCAATGAGCTTAACCCTGTACTGGTAGTTGTGCTGGTTGAGATTCAGGCCGTTAATGGTAAGTGTACCGGTGGTGGCTCCAACATAGGGAGGCAGGTTGGTAACATCCATCCAACTCAGGCCACCGTTTGTGCTTACTTGCCACTGGTAGGCCACATTTGAAGGGCTGACAACCTGGAAGCTTACCGTATCAAGTTCGTAAGCAGTAACATCGACAGGCTGAGTTGTGATAACCGGCATTGGATCAACGATAACATCCACAGCCTGGATATTGGTGGCGGCGCAATTAGCCAGGGCGATCACACTCACAGAAACCTGGTCACCATCAACCGGAACGGCAAGGGTATATGTTGGTGCGCTGGACACAGCTACACCGTTCAGATACCAGGAATACGCGGGCGCCGTCAGCATGGTATCACCTGGCAGACTGAATGTGACAGGTGTGCCCGAGCAAACAGTTAGGCCCGGATTGGCTGCGATGGTATAATTGATGTAAGCCCATGGCATCACGGTCAGCACAGCGCCGTTGCTGATGACCTGCTGGACGCCGTCGCCCAGGACACAGCGGTAAACAAGGTTGTTCATACCCGGTGTAACGGCCTGGATCTGAAGCATCGTGGTTGATACGCCGCTGTAGACAGCGTTATTCACGAGGTTTGACCAGGTGACTCCATGGTCAGGACTTACCTGCCATGCATAAGTAGTGGCCCCGGTAGCTGTTACCTGGAAACCGGCAGGTGATCCAATGCAGCTCATGGTATTGGCCGGCTGGGAAGTGATGGTGATGGCGGAGGCACCATTGATGCTACCGTTGATCCAAATGGCCGGAACACTTGCACCATTGAGATCGCCGTATTCACTGGCTTCCTTGGGAGTTAGTTTCCAGTTCAGTGATGTATAGCCGCCATGATAGATAAAAGCAAAATCAATCAGTTTGCTGTTTCCGATATTAGCCGGAATGATGGAGAACCATTGCATCCTCACTTCCCCTCCGATGGCGTTCACCAGGATAGGAGCACCAGCGATCTGCGGACTGGGGTTACGGTACTCTAGGAAAGTAGCAACCACCGGATTATAGGTCATTGTTAAGGCGATGGCACTGATTCCATAGAAGTTCTCGACCATGACAGGTACCACAACGGTATCACCTGGCATGGCAGTTTGTGAAACGGCTGTGGTTGTAATGGTTCCTGCAGGCAGGGTAACCAGTAAAAGTCCGCCATTGGATGTGGCTGCGGGTGCGCAAATTCCGGAAGCAATGCAACGATAATAATATCCGTTCATGGAAAGGCCAGTGTTCAGAACACTCAGATGATCTGTGGTTGTTCCGGCGTAGATGGCGCCATTGCTGATATTGGTCCAGGTGTTACCACCATTGGTGCTGACCTGCCACTGATAGGCAGTAGCATATTGTGCCGTTACCATGAAATGTGCAGTGGCACCCTGGTTAACGATGGCCAGTTGGGGTTGCATCGTGATGATCGGCAGCGGATTTACCGTCAGCGTGGCCGATATGCTTGTCACATTACCGCAGTCATTTGTAACCTCACAGCTATAGCTGCCAGCGTGGCTCATATCGGCTACAGGAATATGTAAAGTAGCTCCATTGGCCCCGAGAATATTAACGCCGTTAAATTGCCATTGGTAATGGATAGGGGCACTGCCGCTGGCAATAACCTGCAGGCTGGTCGCAGATCCCACACAAACAGAGGTGTTGGCCGGTTGTGTCAGGATGACCACCGGAATACAGGCGCGGGTGAGGGTCATATGGACATTCACAGGCGCAGATGCTATGTTGTTGATCCCGGTCAAGGTGCCAGTAAAGCCATAATCTCCGGGCAGGTAAGCACCGTTGATTCTCAGGTACTCATCCGGTTGTCCAAGCAGATGCAATAATCCGTCAACCAGCATGTAACCACCGCCTGGTAAAGGCTTCATGAAGAACATGGGCTGGTTGCCATTGATGATCTGCCACATCACAGCTTCCCAGGTTCCGGGTACAGCAGCTGCATTGACACCTCTGCCATCCCAGTAGGCAAAGAAACCGGCTGGATACGAAGTAACGTAGAAAGGATGGTAAGCATTGAGAAGCGGTATATTTACCTGTGTCTCAGGATTCTCAAAATTGAGATAATAATAGGCAACCGTGGAGTCGATCAGGAGGCTGAACCCAAGGTTGAGGTTGCCAGATACCGGGCTCCAGCTTACCTTATCTGTAGAATTTTCAAGGCTGAGTTGTGTGAATTGCGGAACCATGCCATTGAAGGTGATGTCGACACTGATCGGTGCCGATACAACGCCATTTGCGCCGGTGATCGTACCTGTATAGGTATACTGGCCCAACAGGTAATCCCAGTTGACACGCAGGTAGTCATCAGGTTGACCGAGGGCATACATCAAGCCATCAACCAGCATGAGGCTGCCATCGGTGTTCACCTTCACCAGGAAAGTGGGAAGGTTACCGTTGATGATCTGCCACATTACAGACTGCCAGGTTCCTGGCGCTGCAGCTGCATTGACACCCCTGCCATCCCAGTATGCGAAGAAACCTGCGGGGTAGGAGGCTACGGTGAAGCCGAAGTATCCGGGTTGCGCAAGGGTGATATTACTTGCGGTTCCTGCCTGGTTGAAATTCAGATAATGATAGGTGGCATTGGGGTTCAGGGTAAGGTTAAATCCTGATGCCAATGATCCGCCAACCAGGTTCCAGTTTACCTTATCCGTCGATTCTTCCATTGCAATATTGAGGAAGGAGGGTGTGATAAGGGTAGTAAAGCTCAGCTCATTCCCGTATGTTGTTCCTTCGGTGTTGGTGGCAAAGGCACGAACGTAATACGTGATGCCTTCCAGCAGGCCGCTGGCTGATAGGGTGAAGGTACCACTGCCAGCAACAGCATCCGGTAATATCACATCTGCCAGGGTCGGCATTGCATGGTCTGCAAGGACGAAACCTCTTTGGGTGATCGGATTGCCACAGCCCACATCCACACTGCCTTCAAAAGAGGCGGACTGCGTTGTGATGGCGCTTACCTGGTTTGTAGCTGCGATGGGAGCTTCAAGTGGCAAGACAGCAATGGTTGCAGTTCCATTCATCCATTCAACACATAAAGGTGCAATGGCATAGAAGTTGGCCTTTACCGTATAGGCTCCGGCGATGGGCTGCGGTCCAAAAGAGATAGCGGATCCTGTACCCAACACTGAAGCTACCATATTGCCGCCGGTGTATAGTTCATAGGTACCACCCACCTCTGATCCATCGAGTCCGATGACAGGAGCCGGATCCGTCGGGCAATAGGTTCCTCCGCCCGTTACGGTAAAAATCGCCGGTGAAGGAACGACATCGATGCTCTGGATAGCGGTTTCAACACATCCATTCGAATCAGAATAGGTATAGGTAATATTATGAATTCCGACACCTGCCTGGGCCGGATCGAACATATTGCCACCACTGATGCCATTTCCGCTGAATATGCCACCGGAAGGGCTGCCTGTATTGATAACCGCAGGTGCATCATTGAAGCAGAAGGGAGGAACAGCGGTGAAGGTCACGGTGGGTAGTGGATATACCTCTACGGTTACCGAACCAAGCATCATATTGCTGCAGGAAGTAACTGTAATGACACCCTGGATGGTATAGGTTCCGGCTGCCATCACCCCGGTAAAGGTAAGCGGTTGGCCATTGCCAGATAAGACAATCCCTGTCGGTGATCCATCCAGAATCAGCTCATAATCAACACCGTTCTGCGAGTTGGTTAGATTAATCTGGACGCCAGGCAGGCCTGTACAATAACCACCACCGCCAGAAACGCTATAAGGTATTGGCAGCGGATTGACAGTGATAGTCTCACTACCGTCCATTATATTCATACATCCTGCCCCACTGATACCTTTAATGGTATAGGTACCGGCCATAGCTTGATTTCCAAACGAAAGTGCCGCTCCTGTTCCTGTCAACGTGTCGCCGGTAGCGTTTCCTTCATGCATCAGAATATAGGTTATCCCGAGGTCAGAATGCTCCAATCCAACCGGAACCCCGGCATCTCCTGTGCAAACATTGCCGCCCCCTGTAACACTGTAAGCGAAGGGCAGGGCATTTACAACTATAACGGCATTCCCCAGCATCATGGTTGAATCACAGGGTTTGATACCCAGAATGGTATAAGTACCAGCTTGCGTTTGCAGCCCAAATCCGATGGGACTGCCGGTACCGGCTACGGATTGCCCGGTGTAAACACCATCCAGCCAGAGCTGATAGTGCACGCCTGTGTCTGACTGACTGACGCCAACTGGAATACCGGCACCTCCGGCACAGTAAGACCCTCCACCTGTGACCTGGTAAGCGACCGGTGGTATACAGACTTCAATAACAGTAAGCAATGCCGGGGCGGTGGTGTCCGTTAATCCACAAGGATTCAAGGCAATACAGCGGTACAAATTGCCATTGAATGCATAAGGTACATTGGTAATGCTGAGATTTGTGGTTGTTGCTCCCCCATATGTGGCATTGTTCGCGACATTGGTATAGGTGACTCCTCCATTATTACTGACCTGCCATTGATATTGGCTGGCGCCTGTTGCGGTGCAGGAAAAACCTGTATTCAGGAACTCATCCGTGGTAACTGGGACCGGGCTTGCGGTTACAATGGCCGGAGGAGCCGGCGTAATTGTACCAGGAAGGTATACTGCAGGCAAATCCAACCCATTGGCGTCATCAATATCGCAATCTCCTGGAAGTGTGCTCCAGGTCAGATTGCCGGTGCCGCCTTTGAATTTGAACCGAAGGTCCAGGATTTTGGCATTGCCCAGGTTCACAGCCATAAGACTGAACCAGGCGATTTTGACCGTGGTGCCTGGCGCCGGGCTGTTAATCAGTAAGGTCCCACCCGCCAATCCAGGATGCACATTTACATAGTCCTGGAATTTAATAATATTGGTATCGATGAGCATGGTTAACGATAGACCTGCTACACCATTAAAATTGGTTGTGGTAACAGGCACGACCACCTGCGTGTCGCCCGGACAGGTTGTGGGAGAGCCAGCTATGACCTCTATCATCTGAGCCTGAGCCGTTCCGGCCCACAGCATGATTCCGGCAATAAGGGCAATCGCTTGGGGGATACGTGTTTTCATATTAGGAGAATTTTGATGTCTGTTCTCAATCAAGTCAATATTAAATCCTGCTGAGGGATGCCTACAGGAAAAACAGGCATGTCAGCGGCAAAAAATGCGGGTAATCGTTTGATATGTACGTCAATCATTTTCCTGACTTGGGCCATCAGTATCCGGGGAGGTAGGTGATCGCCTCCCCGGTTCCGATGTTGCTCACGTTTAACGTGTGATGATCATTTTCTTCGTCTGGCTAAACTTCAGGTTGTCACCCTGGGCCACCAAACGGTAGAAGTAAGTACCCGGGGCAAGGCTACCTGCCTCAACCCTGATAGTATGGGTACCGCTCTCTGTCATACCTTCTGCACCAACCAGCACTTCCTCACCGAGCATATTCAGCACGCTCAGGCGAATGTGGCTGCTGGACGGCAGCGTGAAGGTAATCTCTGTGTAATCATTGAACGGGTTGGGATAGTTGTTACCGAGGGCAACGCCTTCATTAACATTACCCCAGCTCAGTTTCGGAACACTCAGACCCGGCATAGCGATGGGCTGACCATCCTTATCACCTGCCTGACTTGACAAGCTGATTCCGATGTTCAGGTCATCCGTCATGCTGATGTTATTCTGCAGGCTGAGGACGAGGTAAATCATGGCATCACCTGGCTGGAACTTCTGTCCGTTGAGGCTATACCATTCAATTCTGATCGTGTTACCATCAAGGCGGTGTACCAGCACGCCCTGTCCGTTGGCAACCTCTACACCGTGAACCTGGAAGATGCTTTGAGGCAGACTCAGGGTCAGGGATAGAGCACCGACTTCAATGGCCTGGCTAACATTTACGGGCAGGCGGAAGGTAGCACCAGGTACAACCCGGAGACTTCCGGAAACAGGCAATTGGCTGATGCCTGATGACTTCACACCGGTGAACTGGCTACCATTGACATCACCGTAGCAAATGCCCATGAAGTTATTGATGACATCACCACCTGCGAGGGTCACGGATGTTTGTTCGAACAACCAATCTTTGCCAATCGGGAAGCTGTTGGTATACCCCGCGGAACGCTGCATGGTAAGCAATGCATCGTTGGCGTTGACAACACCATTGCCGTCTACATCCGCAGCACCCAGCCTCAGACCGTTCAGGATGGAGATACCCTGGAAGTGATGAGCGATCTTCAATGCATCCAGTGAATTGACACCACCCCAAGGTTTCAGGGTCGTGGCGCTGATCTGGTAGGTTCCATTGTTCAGCCCCGGGAAGATATACTGTCCCAGCGGGTCTGTCATGGTGGTATCCTGAACAGCCACGCCATCGTTGAGATAGACGCTCACATTGTCGAGCAGGGTGCTGATACCATTGTCATAGGTCACAATACCGTTGATATTGTGCCCTGCCGGTAAGGCTGTCACGGTTACAGTCACCTGATCCATTGCCATACAACCTTGTGCATCTGTTACCTCAAGCGTGTAAACGGTTGTTACAGTCGGAGTAGCAATGGGTGTGAGGATGGCGGGATTGTTCAGGGAAACCACCGGTGTCCAGTTGTAGACGTACGGAGCAGTTCCTCCTGTTACCGAAGCATTCAGATAGGTGGCCGTACCAGCCAGGATCGTCTTGTCAAGGCCGGCATCCACAACCGGTGCAGGATTGACAACAACGAGGTAATCATCGCTGGATGTACAACCATTGTCATCTGTTACCAGCAAGGTATAGTTCGTTGTAATTACAGGACTGGCAACCGGATTCAGCAGGGAAGGATTATTCAATCCTGCTGCGGGTGACCAGAGGTAGGTGTACGGTGTTGTTCCACCGCTGACGGTTGCAACCAGGTTGGCAGTCTCGCCTTCGCAAATGATGCTGAAGCCACCTGCCTGAGCCATCGGGAGCGGATAGATCATAACATCCGGGCTGCCATTCATCATCCTGATACAACCTGTAGTAGTGTTTTCAGCACCTACGGTATATGTACCGGCCAGTACCTGGTTGCCAAAGCTGATAGCAGAACCATTTCCGGCAACGACGACACTGGTAGCAACACCATTATGGTATAAGGTATAATGAACACCCAGTTCTGAACCACTCAATGTGATCTCAGATCCGGGACCGCCATCACAGTAACCGCCTCCGCCAAGGACATTAAAGACAACAGGCAGCGGATTGACAACGATAACAGCCTGACCAGTCATCCATGCTTCGCATGAAGTCACAGCATCCATACCTTTAACTGTGTATGTGCCAGCCATGGTCAAGGTTCCGAAGCTGATGGCAGCACCGGTTCCGGCAACCACATTCGAGGTGGCGACACCATCCAGATAGAGGATGTAATTAATGCCAGCATCCGACATGGCAAGTCCGATGTCAAAGCCAGGTTCATCTTCACAACGCACACCACCACCTGTTACAGCGTAAGCAACCGGGTTGGGATAGAGGTTGATCACGGCACTGCCTGCCATATTATTCATACAAGCCGTTGTGGCGTTTTCGGCTACCACTGTATAAGTTCCGGTTACATTTTGCAGACCGAAGCTGATGGCATTGCCTGTTCCGGCAACAACTACTGACGTGGCCACACCATTGAGATATAGCGTATAATTGACACCGGTTTCAGAACCATCGAGGCCGACGACAACACCTGAACCGTTGTCACAGAAACTTCCTCCTCCGTTTACATTGAAAACAAGCGGCAGAGGATTGACGATGATCTGAGCAGATCCGGTCATCAGCATCGTACAAGCCGTGGTGGCATTGGTGGCCATGACCGTGTAGGTGCCGGCAGTTGTCAGGGTACCGAAGCCAATGGCAGATCCGGTTCCTGCTACGATATTACCTGTGGCGACGCCATTCAGATAGAGTTCGTAGTTAATACCTGTCTCACTTCCGTCAATACCAACGGCATAGCCTGCCTGACCTGCGCACAGTGTACCACCGCCGGTTACATTGAATGCAACTGGTAAGGGGTTAACCGTCACGATAGCCTGACCACTCATCCATTCAGGACACTGTGAAACAGCACCTGCTGCATGAACGGTGTAGGTTCCTGGAATTGTTTGCAGACCAAAGCTGATGGCACTTCCTGTTCCGGCAACCACATTGGTTGTGGCGATGCCATCCAGATAGAGGGTATAATTCACACCAGATTCGGAACCATCCAGTCCGACAGCTACACCGGCACCACCGCTACAGAAGGAGCCACCACCAGTGACATTCTTGACAACGGGGAAAGGATAGATCGTAGCTGAACCATCGACAAAGATAGAGGTGATGGATGCTCCTGTGAGCTGGTTGTATTCACAGTTACCTGACACGAGATCATCCCAGACCAGTGCGCTGAAACCGGCATTGGCCGTAAAGCTGAGGTTCATCAGCAGTCCGTCACCAATTGAAGCAGGCGCCAGAGAGAACCAGGAGAACTTCACCTGGTCGCCCAGCAGGTTGATGGTCGTGAAACCTCCGGCCAGCGCTGCGTTCATGTTCTGAGCGCCATTGAAAGTAAGAACAGCAGTGTCAATATTCAATGTAAGGGAGATGGATGCAACATTGAAGAAGTGTTCAACCTGGATAGGAACAATGAAGGATCCCGGACATGTACTCACCGTGCCAATGGTGGTTGTGATTACGGGATTAACCGTCAGCATAGCCGCATTGGAGGTGACATTTGGCTGACATGTTCCACTGACGATAACGCGGAACAAACGACCGGTCATGCTCAGATCAGTATTGTGAACTGTCAGGCTACTGGTGAATACCCCTGTGAACTCGGGTCCATTGCCCAGGTTGTTCCAGGATGTTCCATTGTTGAGTGACATCTGCCACTGATATCCGTTGGCATTGGCTGCCACCACAGTGAATACTGCATCCGTGCCTTCGTCCACAGCAACATGCGCGGGCTGTGTTGTAATACTCGGTCCTGGGATGACAATCACCGTAGCTGAACCAGTCATCGTCGATTCGCAACCGCTGGTAGCATCAATGGCTTTCGCTGTATATGTTCCACCAGCAGTCTGCAATCCAAAGGAAAGAGCAGCACCTGTTCCGGCAACAGCCGTTCCTACCGGGTTGCCATTGAGCAGGAGCTGATAATTAACGCCATTGGCTGAGCCATCAAGACCTACTTCCACACCACTCAGGTTATGACAGAAGCTGCCGCCACCGGTCACATTAAACACAGCCGGCAGAGCCTGAATGCTGACATTGAAGGTTGCAGCACTGGCACTGCAGTTATTGGCCGTTGTTTCAACCAGATCAAGCGTGCCGGCGCCTGCTGCACCCCAATCGATCATGACCAGATGTGTTCCCTGACCTCCGCCAATGGTACCTCCGGTAACTGTCCATGTGTAGGTACTGCCTGGTGTTGAAGCAGTGCTGTAAGCAACCGCGGTTTCATTGGCACATACGGCTGCAGGACCTGCGATAACGGGTGCAGGTAACGGGTTGATCGTGACATTATATGTAGCTGTGGCAGCGCAACCTGTTGCGGTGATGGTTTGAATAACACTCACGACACCCGGACTGATAGAACCCCAATCAACGGTGATCGTTGCGGTTCCCTGACCGCCGGTGATGGTGCCACCGGTGACAGTCCAACTGTAGGTGTGACCAGCGACAGATGCTGTGCTGTATGCGGCATTCTGATAGTTCGTGCATACCGTTCCCAAACCGCTGATAGCCGGAGCTGGCAGCGGATTAATGATGACGTTGTAAGTGGTTGAATTGATACATCCGGTTGCAGTCACCGTTTCAGTAACTGTCAGACTGCCTGAACCTGCTGCGCCCCAGTTTACGGTCACGGAAGCTGTGTTGGCACCACTCACGATCGTACCGCCTGTAATAGTCCATGCATAGGTATTACCTGCGATGTTGGTTGTGCTGTATATCTCACCTGTCACCATGGTACAAACACTGTTGTCACCGCTGATGGCCGGAGCCGGAAGCGGATTGATGGTCACATTGTAAGAAGCAGTGTTGACACATCCGGTAGCGGTTACGGTTTCGGTAACTTCAAGTGTACCGGCACCTGCAGCGCCCCAATCGACGGTTACGGCAGCGGTATTGGCACCACTGACGATCGTACCACCGGTGATGGTCCATGCATAGGTATTACCTGCGATGTTGGTTGTGCTGTAAACTTCACCTGCAACGAATTCACAAACGCTGTTATCACCGCTGATGGCCGGAGCCGGGAGCGGATTGATGGTCACATTGTAAGAAGCAGTGTTGACACATCCGGTAGCGGTTACGGTTTCGGTAACTTCAAGCGTACCGGCACCTGCAGCGCCCCAATCCACGGTAACGGCAGCGGTGTTGGCACCACTGACGATCGTACCACCGGTGATGGTCCATGCGTAGGTATTACCTGCGATGTCGGTTGTGCTGTATACTTCACCTGCATCGAACTCACACACGCTGTTATCACCGCTGATGGCCGGAGCCGGGAGCGGATTGATGGTCACATTGTAAGAAGCAGTGTTGACACATCCGGTAGCGGTTACGGTCTCGGTCACTTCAAGTGTACCGGCACCTGCAGCGCCCCAATCCACGGTAACGGCAGCAGTGTTGGCACCACTGACGATCGTACCGCCTGTGATGGTCCATGCGTAGGTATTACCTGCGATGTCGGTTGTGCTGTATACTTCACCTGCATCGAACTCACAAACGCTGTTATCACCGCTGATGGCCGGAGCCGGGAGCGGATTGATGGTCACATTGTAAGAAGCAGTGTTGACACATCCGGTAGCGGTTACGGTTTCGGTAACTTCAAGCGTACCGGCACCTGCAGCGCCCCAATCGACGGTAACGGCAGCGGTGTTGGCACCACTGACGATCGTACCGCCGGTGATGGTCCATGCATAGGTATTACCTGCGATGTTGGTTGTGCTGTATACCTCACCGGCAACGAATTCACAAACGCTGTTTTCACCGGTGATGGCCGGAGCCGGGAGCGGATTGATGGTCACATTGTAAGAAGCAGTGTTGAC